>Ga0209709_10000517_pt1 | contig 36933 bp, 32 predicted proteins | sample ArcticOcean_MG_C_2_FD_187435 | JGI IMG/M metagenome (GOLD analysis project Ga0209709, IMG submission 187435) | Marine microbial communities from western Arctic Ocean - ArcticOcean_MG_CB4_136 (SPAdes) (version 2) | ecosystem: Environmental > Aquatic > Marine > Oceanic | place: Arctic Ocean... | reverse complement strand
AGCTCTGGCACTGGCGTGCCAGCCTCAGCCTGCTTAATGATAGCCATGATTCGACTGTCTGAATATCTTGATTTTTTCATGCAGAATCTCCTGCGTATAGATTACGAGAATATTCTACTTAAAACCTTAGCTAATTTGTGGGGGGATTACCTGGCCATCGCTAAAAATCTTGACCAAGGTCACCCTACCCACCGCTGACTACTAGAGAAAGCACGACTAAGCTTCCTTCGCTCCATCAGATACGCTAAATTTATTAGTGAAATAATTTTCGGTGTGTAAGCATCTATTTGATCGAGCTCAAGAATACTACCAAAATCAATTAGGAGGATATCCATGCGGAACAAACCTAAACGGCTTTATTCCAACCTTTTTTGATATGTTTTTCCACCATATCGTTTGCTATTCTTGTGGCAGTTTTCTCGTCTGGCGCCAACTTAACATCTCTATCGAGCGGACTTGCCCGACCAGGGCTATAGTCGGTCCAATGAACTACGTAGGCTGGATGGGAAGAATCCAAATCATTCTTATTGGTTTTCCATACCAATAACTTACGGACTGCTATGGCTCCCTTAGAGTCTTTTGTCCAAACCTCCCTACGTAATATTTCGCTCTTTGCAGACTCAGTTCTGACCTCTGCATCTTTGAGCTTAGGCATATAGTCAGAAATCTGATCTATGCGAATATCTACGTCGTTTACTTTCTTATCACCCCTCATCCGAACTAAAACTGGATGTATAGGTTTAGGACATTGTGAAAAGCGCCCAGAGATCCAGGAACCCCCTTTATAAGCTAAGATCATTGACGTGGCATTAGATCCGTCAGCACGCTCTAGCTGAAAATCAGTCACCTTAACCTCTACAACTAACTCTGGCTTAACAAAACTGTACAAGCTGCCGCTATCACTGGCATAACGTATAGGGGCATCGACTTTTAGATTCTCTAATTGCTTTCCAAGGGAGTTTCGATCATCGTCACTTCCTAAGTTACCGCATCCACCTAATATTTGAATCTCTCCACTTGCATGCATCAAACCTAGCAAGATAGATCTCGCCGACTCTGGCTGATCCGATCTTGTTGTATAGGCAATCACAGCCGCATCAATCGTTACTGAAGGTTTTAATTTATAGATAAGACCGCTTGGCAGACGAATCACTAGACCCTCTGCTCCCCCCTTTACAACTTCAGACTCAAACTTAGTTAACAGCTTAGTTCGATCCATTTCCTCTGATTGCGCAACACTGAGCGGTCCAGAAGTAATAATTAGTCGATTTAATTCTTCGTAACGTTGGATGTACGGTCCGTCAACTAATGCCCCGGCATTGCGAAGCAAATCAAATGCTGCAAAGGAAAGGTTTTTAACGTCAGCGCCTCCGCCCTCTGCCAGTAATGCGCCTAAATCACCGACCCTGCATCTACGCCCCTCTACGTGCGCAAATAGCTCGCCAGCAATAATCGTATTTTCTAAAATGCTCTTTGCCTGAGCTAGGAGTGGAATGTCACCATGAATAACAACGCCTCTGGTATTCGTTAAAAAAACTTCTTTTTGGAATGAAACTAAAAACCAAATCTCGCCATCAATCTTTGTCGAAACTAAAAGACCGCTCGCAGGTAATGCGCCAAAATCATCTAATAGCAAAGGTCTATAGTTTCCTGCAACCCTTCTACGATAAGCGCTTAGGAAGTCTACTAAATCGGGTTCATTTAACTCTGCCCCTGCAATCCCTTTTCCGAATGGCTTTCCACCATTTAAAAATCTATTTGCCATAGCCAGCTTTCCTTTTTGACGCCAGTGGCTTTTTCAATTCCATTTCGCTCAGATGCAAAGTTAAGCGATAGCTTTTATCTTTTGTTTTCCCTTCTAAAAACCCACGATATGGCCTACCATTAGCCTGAAAGATCATTGGTGAGACACCTTTATCGCCTGCCCCAATGATCATCAATGATTCTTTAGACTCCAGTTCTTTCGCTATATCAAAAAGAAAATCAAACGTAAGTCCATCAACGTGACGCAACTGAAGTTTTCTGCGGAATCCAAATCTACTAATTGCATCTTTGACTGGCATCAGCCTTCCTGAGAATTTAATGGGGACCTCAACATTGACATTCATGGCAGAGTCAACAGGTTCACGCCTTTCCTTCTCGGAACCATCCGGGTTTAACAGGACTTCAATAAACTTTGGATCGGAGTACATTAACTCGCCACCGCCATCAAGATAAACCCTCTGGGTTTGACCTAGCTGCGCACCAATGGCCTCAATATCAACCTCGGGATCAGAAGTAACCAACTCATGCCCGTAATCGCCACTAAACTTTTTAGATAATGCTTGATGTGTTCCGCCCTCTTTAGCTGCTAAATAGCGCCGAAAATATAACTTCTGTCCTGGCAAGCCTAGTGTTGGGGCTGTGGCCGCTTTAATTGGCACTAGACCGATAGTAGCGTCACGGCCTTTAGCATTAGCCAAATGAATTGATGAGCTCATAAATATTCTCTAATTTCTTATAAAGAGTCAAAGTCTAAGTCGTCTGTAAAAGTGTCGTCATCGTCTACTGGAGCATAAACCGCTGCTTCCTCAACCCATTCACCAGACGCGGTAGAGCCAACTATAGCAAAAAAGCCATCGTCATTTGCCACAAGATATGCGGATTCCATTTCTAGACCTGCTGAGTAATTGAAACAAAATTTATAAACTGCCCCAGACTTTAATTCAGCCAGAAAACTGGTCTCAACCTCTATAGGTTCTAGACAAAAAAAGCTCTCAACATCCAAATCCAGCACCTCAGAAGCATTAACAGGGCCTTCCATTTTCTGAGGAAACCCAAGAGTTGATGGAATTTTCTCAACCATCTCGCCTTGTGCATCTAAGCCAACCATTTCTTGACGGCTAATAGGTAAGCCTTCAGAATTAAAATAACCTTGAGCGGTCATTCCACTCGACAACAAATTTTCTCCATCGAGTGTCAAAGAAGCTTTTGTACATAGTTGGCCATTTGCGTCAAGCGGCAGTCTTTTGCGCACACCATACAATTTAGCTCTGTCAATTCGAGTTACATCGAATGAGTATTGCTTATTACCACTAGTTAGGATTACAGGTTTTGCCATTTTTTTTTAACTTCCTTTTAAGCTTAGATGGGGACCCAGTATGAAATTCGGTATATAGCCAATCTATTTTCGCCCGTTCCATTTCGTACTTAATCCCTGGATCAATGCATCTTCTTCTGCTGAATAAGCATTGATCGTGAAATCAAAGAGCTGTATTTCTGCGCATTCTCTAGTATATATAGATAGCGTTTTTTTTGAGCTAAAAGCTGCCTAATAAGATTCGCAGATTTCATGCCCGTGGGGCTGCGCTTGAATCCGTTTTGATGTTCTTTTAAACGTTTTTTGATACCTTTTCCTGCTTTTCCTACATACATAACCTCAAGCTCGTCACTACTTAATTGTGAAAGCCAAAGATATACAGAGTTAACAGCTCTAGTCTCTGCAAGTGCAGCGCAAACAGGAATAGATGTAATGCCGTCTAATGCGAAAGTATGGGTATGAAGGAAGCCCCATTCTTTTAACTTGTTTTTATGAATCATCGCTAATTACCATTTTATTATCTATCCCGATTACGACACGCTCGATTGTTCATACAAAAGCCTATGCTGATGTTCCCCTAATACTACGCTGCTAAATAAGCTCACTAACTTGAGTTGATCAACTCGATTCACGGGTGTTTGACTTAGGCGCGGGTTGCCTACCACAATGGCCAATGTTTGGGCTCTCGATATGGCGACATTTAAACGGTGTTTGTCCAGCAGAAAGTCCATGCCGCGCGGTGACTCACTGGCATCGCTGGCACACATACTCAAGACCACAACGGGCGCTTCTTGACCTTGAAACTTATCCACGCTGCCGATCTTTGCTTGTTCGCCTAGGGCGGTGCGCAATTTACTGACCTGATGGTTGTAGGGAGCCACAAAAAGAATATCATCCCAGCTAATGGCATGCGCCCTGGGATGCTCTAGGCCAGTATGGAAGGTTCGGCCGATCAGCGCATCGGCCAGCTCGCTAATCTTTTCAACTTCCTCATCCGAGGCTTGGGTATTACCCTCATGCTCTATGGGGATAAATAAAATGCCCGCATTCATGTTGATTGGGCCCTTATAGCCATCTGGAACATCAATAACTCGTATATCGTTGTCCGGGTGTGACTGCAGTTTTCCTTCATAAATATGGTCGCTGATAAATTGATTCACCTGGGAATGCATTCTGTACGTTGTGCCTAGGAAAACGCCCATGTCTGCTGGGATAGTTGCTGTTTCGCTCAGGAGGTAGTCTAGGACTGATAGCCCGCTATCGGCAGGATGGATACCCTGTGAGGGCTGGCCAAGCTGCATTTGATCACCCATTAAAATCAAGTTTTTGGCGCTGCGACTCATGGCGATGAGGTTCGCAATAGCGACTTGCCCGGCCTCGTCGACAAATAGATAATCCAGTTGGTTAGCCATGTCGTCTCGGGCAAAGCCCCATGCGGTGGTGCCAATCACAGAGGAGGGCTGAATATAGTTAGCCAGCTCGCTATTTCTCAAAATCGCGACGTCGTATTCGGTCAGATCAGACTCATTATCTTTGGTGCAGCTAAATGACGCTAATATCCCAGCGTCTTTGCAGTATTTAGCGGTACCCAGTAACAAGTTGTTGATTGCTTTGTGGCTGTTGCTGGCGATGCCCACGCGGGCGCCGGACTTCATAAGCTCTGCAATAACATGCTTGCCGGTATAGGTTTTCCCCGCGCCTGGGGGGCCTTGAATAGTGAGGTAGCTGTGGTCGAGATTCGCTATCGCTTTGGTGATTTGCTGCAGTCGCTGGTCAGGGTCCTGGCTGGGAGCAATGGGACCATCCCGATGGCTTGTTATCCTTGGTTTTGCGCGAGCTAAGAAATCCAAAATAGCCGACTGCCCATAAATCAGATTGCCATCTTCATAGCCTCTTACAATTTGGTCGATCGCTTGGGGAATGGGGTTGGGGTTCACGTACTCATCAGGGACTAGCGAGATAATTGATGGCGGCTCGTCTTTTGATTGCACGACGATAAGCCCGTTCGCCAGGTCGCTCTCGTCAAGCCTAAAGGTTACCTTCGCGGGGTGCCCACTGTCAGTTTCAATGCCCAGTAGATAAAACTGTTTCTGTGGGTCTTTAAACTCTTGGGTTGCATCAAAGCAATACTCATAGGCAAAATTTCGCGCATGGGCGGTGGGCTTAAAAGCTTCCCGCTCGGTTCGGGTGCAGTAAGCGAGACAGTCTAAATCGTCTCTGAGTTCAACATGGCTTTGCCCGAGGCGGTCATATAAACGCCAAAATACCGGCTTGGATTCTCTGCGGTGAAACTCAAGGCAGTAGGCCAAATTTTCTGTGAGCGATGCCTTTACCGGATCTTTTTCCCTTTCGGAGAGTGCGCGCAGCAGTAAACGATCACGTAGTCTAATACGGTCAGTGATTTCCTCCGGGACATCAGGCTCACTGACATCTGTTTTTCCAAAGAATGGGATAGCGTGTTTCTCTTGCTCCAGGCGAAGCCATTCAACCAGTTCCTGAGTCGAGTCACAGTCATCAATATTGTAATCACGAATGTCTCTGAGGATTTGCGATGTCTGGTGCGTATCGCCTTGCTCTCCACGCCGATTAAGCTCACGCCATCGCTCATAGACAACAATCGATTCCCCGCCATTGGCGACCTCGGTGTCACGTTTTTGGCGATAGAGGCGCTCCACATTTTTGATCGAATAACGTGGCTCACCTAATAGTAATCCCCCTTTAACGATCTTGTATAAATCAACGAAAACGTTATTGCGCAGTAGCTGGTCAACTTCATGTTCACATACGCCATAACGATTCATTAATTTCCGGCAGGCAGCTATCTCGTAGTTTGCGTAATGATAGATATGCATGCTCGGGTCTTGTTGCCAGCGTTGATAAGCCCAGGCGATAAAGTCTTGGAAGCACTGCTTCTCTTGCTCTTGATCGTGCGCCCAGAAATCAATGAACTGCCGATTTCCCGCTTCGTCAAAGTAAGTGTTACCCCAAAGATATTCCAGTCCACCCTTATCGAGGGGGTAGCCTTCAATATCAAAGAAAACGTCTAATGGTGACAGGGGTGGCAGTAGGGCTAAGCCAGAAACCTCTCCCTGAGGGGGGCTGAGAATTTCAAATAGGGGTGTGTCACGCCCCTTACTAGATCTTTGGATCTTGGCTTGAGCGATCAACTTTTTTATCACCTCAGGGTGAAAGCTAGGAGTGTCCTCGATGCTAGACTCGCCTAGTTGCTTCATTGTTTCTATACCAGCCCGGTTTAGCTTCTTGATTTGGCCTATGGTGATGCCAGCAATTTGGAAGAGGTGATCTTTGTCGAGCAGTATCTGTTTCACGTAACCGCTCCAGTCGCCCCAGCTCTTTGAATCTGCCGGGTCCGGGCTTAGGTCAGCCCTAAAAGTATCCTGTTTGTCAGTAAAGGATGATTTAAGCGCTTTATAGTATGAGTAATACTCTCCAGTCCGTAATCGCTCTTTATTACCACTGCCTAGCACGATGGTAATAAATTTAGGTAATATGCCCTGCATTGACGCTAGCATTTCAGAATAACTGCACAGCTGCACGACAAAGCTAGGTCTAACTAGATTGCCTAATTTGACATCCCAAACTTCGTAGTGCCAGTTTCCCAGCAGGCTTGGTTGATCACCATCGCTATGGACAACCTTAACCAAAAAATCTGAATAGCCGGCAAATTGACCAAGCTGCAGATGGGCCTGCTCAATGACATCAAAACCTTTTACCATGGCATCGACGGTATTTTTATACTTATCATCAGTGCTGGCGCCCTCGATACTAAGTAGTGTTTTTCCTTGTTGTATAAAAGCGGATTTTTGTAGCTCTTCTTGGGCATAGCCTTTGTCGGCCAATGCACTCATAAGCTCGTCTGCGGGATCTTTGTCTGGTGCCTTATCAGCGTGCTCTATGGAGAACCTGTCCATCCAGGAGGCAAATGGACTTTCCATAAAGCGCGTAAGGTCCGTGGGAGAGTAATACAGTTGCCCGCTTTTTTTATACATTAGCCATTTAACCCCTTAATGTAGTTAATAGTTTGCTATGCTCACATAGAGTAATATTGTTTACATATGGTAATTGCCTATTTTTGCCGACCTTCTCGCCTATCAGCGCTATCTCTCAGCTGTCATCGCGCCAATATTCTTTTTATTGTGCTTTGAATATGAATCGCTTCACCGACGACTTCGGCTTTGATGAGTTTCTCTATTTGTTGTTCTACGTTTTCCTCAGTGCATGTTAATGGGTCGAATTTTATATTTTTACTAAATAGACCTATGTGATGCTTCCCTCTGGAAGAGACGGCATTGTCACCAAATTCACATTGAATTTTCGGTATATGGGCTCGTAGCTTTTCCCTCAAAACAAAGTTATAGTCACTTTTAGGGTCAATGCCGAACCCAAATTTTAAAGTAGATGTTTTTTCGTAGAACCTAAAATTCATTCCAACTGTTTTCGATAATTCAGGCGCTGAAGGCCACCCCTGCATATTTTTAGCATTAAAACTTAAGTATGTTGAGTTCGCACTTTCATTAACTATAAAACCATGTTTTTCCAGCGCCGACTTAAAGGCTCCGTAAAAAAAATGTTTTTTTCTAAAGAATCCGTTTCCTCTGCTAAATGATGAGTTGTTTTTTATAAACTCTAAAGCTTTACGTTGCGCTTCATCGATATTTTTTATAACGTCTAAATTACTAAAGACTTCCATTAATTTATATTTTTTTTCAGCGACAATTTCTTTTGCATCACTATTTATTTGATGGGTTTTAGTTGTATATCTCTCAACATAGCTAATATAGTCTTTTATATAAAGTTTGGCGTTTTCTGGCATCGAGTCATGATCAAGCGATAAAATAGATTTCAGTTCTTCTAAAATTTTGCAATAGCTGCATACATTCCAATGTCCGCGCTCATTACTATCCACAGGATTCTCTCCATTCAAAGTGAGGTATACAAACCAGTTTTTTTTGTTCGGATAGCTATCCATTATAGTTTTTCTATACCGTGCCAGTTGACCAAGTGAGTCCTTACTAAATGTTTTGTTTTCTACGGTAATCGTTTCATCACCTGAAACAAGTAAAAGATCCATATGGTGTTTTTCTCTGAATACCGACCAACTGTGCATTCGGTTTTCAGCCGCTGGCGCTAACAATGCAGTTATTCTCGATGAAAATAACGTTCCAGAATTGTGAGTTTCATTTGCATTTAACAACCAAGAAATGAAATTAGAGTGTCTAATTTCGTGCATGGATTTTGATAAAATGTGGAATATATTCGGCTCTCCCAGGGCGCGTTGGATGCCTAAAAATCTTTTATCAGAAAAAAGCTCGTTAATGCTTCCCACAAGTTTTATTGGTAGGTCTTCGTTTGATCCGCTTTGCATATATACACGCTGCCCAGGTTGAGCCTTATCATTGTCTTGAATAGAATCTTAAATCGGTGCGGCAGTTATCCCAGCTAGCTCTAAGATATTTTTTATATATGCACTGGTTCCTTGCGCGAGAAGGTACATGTCATCACTAATAGTCAATTCATCAAGCCTTTTATCCAGGAGGATTAGTTGCTCGTCATCCTCCCACTCGTCTTGATCATGCCATTTCATGACGATGTCTTGGGCGTCATCGCATACTGCTAAGACATCGCTTGGTACGTCATCAAAGAAATCTATCTCTTCACTAGTCACCTTATCTTCGATGTCAATCATCAAGTTTGTGAGAACACCGCCAGAGTGTTTGGCATAAAACTGCTCCATGTAAAATGCGCCCCCGCCTCCGTAACCTCCAAGTGCACCTGCAAACTTGTCGCCATCAATATCATTCCATACCATTATCCAACGACATATTATACGACCGTCTTTTTTTTCCCAACCCGCATTAACTTTAAAATCTTTTATATCCATGATCTTTTTATCCCCAAAATTTAAATTTACGGACCTACACGTCGAAGTAGAAAACACTTATTCGGACTTCAAATTATACCGTATTAATAAGAAAAAAAGGGTCCTGAACCTTCTATATAACTGAATTATACCGATGGCTATCTGCAACAGTACTTTACGGTTATAAATAATGAATCAGAATAAACATTATCATTACTGATCCTTTAATGAGCTTTTATATCCTATATCCATGTCTATCTAAGGGTCAACAAATAATAATTTTCCTCGAAATATGCTAAAAGGTCGACTGGCGTGGGATAGCCATGCTTTTCTGCGCGCAGAAGAGCGCTTTATAGAATTCATTTGGCTCTTTTATTTATGCCTCTGGCGAACTGAAACCGAACAAGAAGTGGTCATGGCAGCTAATCTGCTCAGGGCTCCAATACTGGTGTAGCTTGTGTGCAATCAATGCTAATACTGCAGGCTTCATCTTGGTGGCATTGACCGCATCGCTTCGTCGATCGCAGCGTTTTCTTTGGGCCTGCTGGTGACGATACCCACGCTCGCCTGTATTGCGTCTTAATTCTCTGGATATCTTGGGCTGACTCGCGCCAACGGCGTACACGAAGGATTGCTGGCTAAAACCGCTTCTATATAGCACTTCAATCTGGCAGCTTTGCGCGTAGGTCAGTTGCTTGTAGCTACTCATTTCACATATCGCTTGCCGGAGAAAAAGGAAGCGAGCCTATAGGTGGCTGGCCTCTTTTTCTAGCTCAGTAGAGTTATGCACTTCAGAGTTGAATCCGCCACATTTCACGAGCTTAGTATCCCTAGCAATTTCATGAAGGGTAATAAGAGCCATAACATAACACTGAGTAAGGCGGCTAGAGTTGTGATCAAGGAGCGGCTGAAAGCACGGGATATTTTATTTAAAGCCTATTCTAAGCTTCAGACCCATCAGCCAACGCTTGATTATGTTTTTGTTCAGGACTGTTTACAGTCTTTGGGCAATCCGTTTTATCCTACGTCGATCACAAACGGCACATGGAGACGGGCGGTAAGACTGGCTGGATTACCCAGTTGGGTGCGTTTTCATAGCATGAGGCACACCTTTGCGACATGGCACGTAAAGGCGGGTAGCACTGACGGGGATATCATGGCGGCAGGCGGATGGGCTTCGGCTAAATCGATGGGTCGTTATACGCACCAAGATAAGGAACACAAGAAAGTGGTATCGGGAAGATTGGACGGGATTAACATCGGGCTTTAAAGTTAATTAACTGTCCCCTTAGTTGTCAGGCTCGTTTCTATACGATTGATCATACGAGTTTGCATAATTTTACATCAAAGGGGTAGCAGAACCTTTTTAGAAGCACCAACAAGGGAAACTGAAAAAACCGAAACGAGAACCTTTATAAGGTTATGCTACCACCAAACCCCTACAACCCATTGATTAATAGGGGGATTTTTGTAAATGGAGCGGGAAACGAGGTTCGAACTCGCGACCCCAACCTTGGCAAGGTTGTGCTCTACCGCTGAGCTATTCCCGCAGAAGCTTAATCCATAAGCAACTTGTAAAATGGCGTCCCGTAGGGGAGTCGAACCCCTGTTACCGCCGTGAAAGGGCAGTGTCCTAGGCCTCTAGACGAACGGGACGTAGGTTGTAACTTTAGCTATTCAGGGCACCCAGAGATAGCAGACGCTACCCTTCGATGATTAATTCTAGTTATGTGCATGAATCTACGCTATAACACAAATCCTCCCTATAACCTCTTGCAGTTCTTTCACAAAAGCAAGGCGCGCATTATATCGACCGAGAGTGTGAATGCAACGATATTTGGCATAAAAAAACAGTAAGTTTCGCCCTCCCCTTAATTCAAGCCGATTAACCGTTTGTCAAGCCGACTAACCCTTTATCTCTATAGATATACGGACTGCCTGATCAGCGTTCCATAGTCTTTTTGTATTTCTCTTTCCATGCCTCTTAAATATCGCCGGAAGTCTTCCCAAAAAAGGTTTTAAAGTCCTTCAAGGCCATTGTGGCACCGATAACCTTAGTTCGTCCTATCCTGCCCTTTGAAGAGTCGCGTCTCGACCTGTTTGGTCTTTCCTTCCTATTCAGGTTAACATCTAGCTTCCAACTTAAAGGAATAGACTCGGTATATCCTGAAACCAATTTTGTACGATGTTCGGCTCTTGTTGAACTTATCTCTCTGGCCAATCTATCATTCATCGATTGAGAAATCGCGACATTTCGAACCCATTATCGGGATAATGATCAGTAAATTAAAATCGCTAGGTGCTCTCTAATCTGCCAATTGGATGGATCTCAGTCGCGGGTAAGATCGGTGAAGTGTGGGAAAAGAATACTGAGTGCGCGTTGTCTAAATGATTGAAAAGTTCGGCCCTCGTAACAAGCGTAGCTTCGATTGAGTCATATTCTCTCGGGGGCTATTTAGCACTTGCTCTAATCTGTGTCCTAAGATGACCATTAAACGCAACTATTCCCGCTTTTAAATAGGCGCTTAAGACACGCAAACCACAAGCCTAGGTCATAAAGTTTAGACATAAGGTAAGCGATAGCGCGCTGATGGAGAGAATTTTCGACCTGAATGCCAACTGGTCCCGTATTTCTGGTTATAATGCTCGGATAAATGCCGAACGATACGATAACCCATAATGCGCGAATTTTTAAAATCCGATAGATTGGGCGGTGTCTGCTATGACATTCGCGGGCCTGTGCTCGACCATGCCAACTGGCTTGAAGATCAGGGTCAAAAAATCTTTAAGCTTAACATCGGCAATCCGGGCGCTTTTGGTTTTGATGCTCCCGACGAAATTATTCATGATGTTATCCGCAATCTTCGCGAAGCTCAGGGTTACTGCCACAGCAAGGGTCTTTTCTCTGCTCGAAAGGCCATTATGCAGCGATGCCAGTCTGAAGGCATCGGCGGCGTGGGCATCGAAGATATTATTATGGGCAATGGTGTTAGTGAGCTGATAGTCATGTCCATGCAGGCATTATTAAACCCTGGCGATGAGGTACTCATCCCCTCTCCCGACTACCCACTGTGGACTGCTGCTGTCTCTATGGCGGGTGGCACGCCTGTTCACTATCGGTGCAATGAAATCGACGATTGGCAGCCAGATCTTGAGGATATCGAATCCAAAATTTCCGCCACGACACGCGGGATTGTTGTTATCAACCCCAACAACCCCACTGGAGCCGTTTACTCGGACCAAATTCTGAAGGGTATTATAGCGCTGTCAGAGCGTGAAGATCTGATTGTCTTTGCCGATGAAATTTATGACCGCATTGTTTACGATGACGCTGTTCACACACCCATGGCAAGTCTGGTGGAAGCAGTGCCCTGCCTGACCTTTAACGGTCTATCTAAAACCTATCGCCTGGCTGGATTCCGTTCTGGGTGGCTGATGATTACCGGCGCAAAGGAGCGCGCTAAGAGCTATTTGGAAGGCCTGGAGATGCTGGCATCTATGCGCCTGTGCGCCAACGCACCCGCGATGCTAGCGGTGCAGACCGCGCTCGGTGGTTATCAGAGCATCAACGACTTAATACTGCCCGGTGGACGACTCGTAGAACAGCGTAATTTAGCTCATGAGTTGGTCACCGCCATTCCCGGTGTTAGCTGTGTTAAGCCCAAGTCGGCGATGTATCTGTTCCCGAAATTGGATCCGACGGTCTACCCCATCGTCGACGATGAGGAAATGGTGCTCAATTTACTCAAGGAGGAACGCGTGCTTTTAGTACAGGGCTCTGCATTTAATGCGATGGACAGACAGCATTTTCGAATTGTTTTTTTACCCAACAGAGAACAGCTCACCGAATCAATCGAGCGGTTTTCTAACTTTCTTGCTCGGATACGAGGCTAGCCTGATGAGCCGAGATACACAAACTGGTAAACCAGAAGATAAATCAGCACATATAACTGGCAAGTCCCCCGTCTCAGAGCTAGGGGATGTGCCGGCGGTTGACTTTCACTGTGCCGCAGTCATTGATGAAAATGGTAAAGAGGTACCAATTACCGAAGAGATGATTCTGACCGCTTTTGACAGCTTAGAAGATTAGGACTTATCGCTTTATCCAAGATTAAATCCCAGGCTTTGATACTGAGCGAGGTTGTCTGTGGCATAGTCCACCGTATAGGCACCAAATTCAAGCCGCACCGGATAGTCTTTGCGCAGGCGATCGAAAGCGGCCGCAATCGACTGACTACCCTCATCAAGCCCTCGCATCGCCTCACGGAGACGCTGGTCATCAAGGGAGACATCGTAGCAATCCAATATCGCCTCCTCTAGACTATTCACCTCAAGTCTGAGCATCATGTTCTCATCAGCGCCCACCTCAGTCTTCACACTAATATTTGCCCACTGACAAAAGCGGTCGAACACCATCTGCGTACCCTGAGTCTTACCCTCGAAACTGTGACCTGCAATATGCGGGGTCGCCAGAGCCACTAGATTCATCAGATTAATATCTAACAATGGCTCCCCTTCCCAGACATCAAGAGCAGCCTGCAACCCCGAATCAGCTTTAAGTGACGCTAACAGCGCTTTGTTATCCACCACCGCACCACGACCGGCATTAATTAACAGTGTTCCAGACTTTAGCTTCGCCAACACCTGGGCATTAATAAGATGCTGTGTGGGAAACTCACCATCAACGGTGATCGGCGTATGCACACAGATAACGTCACATTCTAGAACGTTATCGAGACACCCCAGATCAGGAATTTGGTGCTGAGATAAAAAGGGATCATAGACCGCACAGCTAACCTGCAGAGCTTGCAGTCGCTTGTAGAGTCTTCCGCCGACGTTGCCGCAGCCGACAATACCGATCTTTTTGCTCTTCCAGTCTGGCATCAATCGGCACATAACACTGAGATCGTACTGAACGACCGATTCAGCATTACAACCTGGCGCATGGCCAAATCCAATGCCCGTAGTCTCTAAGTAGTTCAGATCAATATGGTCGGTACCTATGGTCGCCGAACCGACAAATTTAACGCTGGAGCCCGCCAACAAAGCCCGACCCACTATCGTAACCGAGCGCACTAGCAGTATATCGGCATCTATTACATCCGCGGCACTAATCTCCCTGCCAGACAGTAAATGTAACTCACCATAGGCCGAGAACATCTCGCGTACCCTAGGCATATTTTGATCGGCGACAATTTTCACAACACAGCCCCTAAGAATAATTTCCAGCACCCATCTGACGCTGCTTGAGGCCCGCAATCCGGCCCATAAAGGCGTTGCCGAATCCCATTTCTTCACAGAATATGGAAAAAGCATCGCTGTGAATACCCTGCCAGCTAATGGCATTAAGATCAGGCGCCTCTTCGATATCCGTGATAATCGTTGCCAGTTTATGCGATAACAATAACTGCTCTCGATGCCCATCGAGTCTGTCCGCTAATCGTTTTGCGCCTCTAATAGGCAAGTCCTGTAGCTGATCTAGGTGCTCCAGAATCACGTCCACGCTCGCATAATGCGAGAGCAGCTGCCGCGCAGTAGAAGCACCTATCCCCGGAACGCCCAGAATATTGTCACTACTATCACCAACCAGCGCCAAATAATCGGCCATCTGACCACAGCCCAGTTCTAGCTGTACCTCGAGTTCAGATTGTTTTTTTGGCTGGGACTTGCCAAAGTCCCAGTAAAGATCATTGGTCTGAATAAGTTGAATTAAATCCTTGTCACGACTGACAACAACAGGTTGAGCACCGGCCTGCCTGACATTATGGGCTACACCACCAATCAGATCGTCAGCCTCGTAGACGCTAGAGGCCATTTCAGTAATACCCAACACTCTACAGAGCTGGCGGCAGGCGTTAAGCTGGAATGCCAAGGCCTCATCTGGAAGCTCACGATTAGCTTTATAATCGGGACAGAGTTGATGGCGAAATCCAGACCCAAGGCTTTCGTCAAAGGCGCAAAAAATGTGGCCAGGCGCTTTTTGCCGCAGCACATCCAATAAAAACCCTGTGAAGCCGAACACAGCATGGGTGGACTGTTGAGCTTTTTGAGTGCGCCAGTTATCAGGCAGTGTGAAATAACTGCGAAAGATATAAATTGAGGAGTCGATAAGAAACGCTTGCATGGTCACAGTTTACGCCAGTTTGCTGAGTTGGTAATACGCCCGGTTAAGCGCATCTGTCTGAGTACCCCGTACAACACTAAACCTGTCTGATAACTGAGGTATAAAACACCCTGCGCGGGTCGGCAATACATCTTTGTCGCACCAGAATAGCGCCTGATTGACCACATCTTGCTTAAAAGAACTGCCGCTCGCCCCTGTACCCTCAAGATTGTCGACACTTATGCTAAATAGGTGCCCGCAAGCAATTGAAAAAATCCACTCTAGCGCCTGGGGCTTAACCTCGGCCGCCTCAAAAATATGCTGCTGTTCAGGATTTCGCCCATCTGGATGATACCAGTAGCCAAAGTCTTCCCGCTGCAGTCTCTCAGGGCCAGCAATACACCAGTGGGCAATTTCATGCAAAGCACTGGACAGATAGTCCTGCCGATAAAACAGTCGATTGCGACCATTCTGCGAGTCTGCGGGCCGATAAATCGGTTCATCTGCACCGCCGATCAATTCAGTATTAAACGGCATCAGAAACGCTTGATGAAAAACATCTTCCACTGTCTGGACATTCAAAACGGCTTTAGATCGTTGATCAAGCACCATTACTGGTGGCGACATATTACGACCACTCCACACCATGAGCGCCGCACTCGACAAGGGCAATGCCTCGCCAGTACTCGTCGCTGAGATATTCACGACCCGCTAACAAGTGCTCCACGTACCAGCGAGCGGGTTTTATTTGATTATCAATGACCGCGGGATTGGCAACATAAATCCATGCGAACTCAACGCCTTTGGCTGTGTCTACAGCAAACACCTCCCGGCTGTATCTTCGTGGCGACCCCTCATGAACGTCTAACTTAGCAATTTCATCAACGCAATCTAGCTTATACAGCACACCCTCTAACCGTTCAGAAGGCGCATAGACAATATTGGCACAGGCCAAATTATCATCGCGACGGGAGCGTTTGTTGAATCGCAAACCAAAGTCCTGAATCGAGCCAGCGACCACAGACTCAAAATTCATGTCCCTTCCGGTCATCCGCGCAACATTCATATTTGAGCCATAGGCAAAATAACATCTAACTGCGGGTCTTTGTTCCAAGAGACGTCGCTCCCTTAATTTAACTGATTGGCGCGAAACAATTTTACAGGAAAAATGTCAATCTTGGTAAAACGCATCGATAATAAGCAGGTTAATTTTTACAGCGAAACACAAATTATTGTGCTTTAAAAACATCTAATGTACCTTATGTAGCGTCAGTATCTTTTGCTAGCAACCGCTTGAAAGAAGATATAGCTATGGCCTCTCATGCAGTCAATCTCCCCATAGATAACGTAATTGATATCTTCACCGATAAACCCCTCTTTGACCTTTCTGATCAAAAAATAATCCGTGTAGCCGCTGAACTAGATGGCCTTGCGATGCTTTACAGCAATTCGGAAACCGCAGACAAACTATTTTCGATTAAAATTTTAGCCTGGGGACTGCGAGGTTGTGACGAGGTGGTTGGCCTCGCACCTTGGTTTGATGGATTGATTGTCTGCGGTGCAATAGACGATCCGCTTAATGGTCAGTGGGAAGGCTATTATGACCAGGGTATCGATGAGTTGTTCTTTGCCGCGCCCCTGCACAAGGTTGTCGAGCTAGAGACCGCCTCGGACTGCTACGAGTTCCAATATGACGAGGACCCAAGCATTATTCAAGAGATCCCCGACACTATAGGCACCCATGCAGAATTGTCAGGGGGTAGCCCGCATCGTATTACACTTAACGAGATTGTCAGCTGGCGTCTATCCAGTGATGGGTCAATAGATGCGATGTTGATAGACGAGTCAAAGGTGCTCAATACACCGGTTTTACCGGGGGATGACTGTCTCTACGCTGCAGATCAATCGGGCGAATTCCGTTACTTTTTTCAGCATGCTACTGCCAACAAACTGAAACTATAGGATCCTGAGGCGATCGTACTGCTGGACGAAAGCTAAATGGACAGCCAGTAGCCAGGCACTTCTGGCACTTACCCGCCTAAGCGGATTCTACTCGTCATTAGCGGCACCATTAGCCCAATCACCGACGCTTTTTGAGTCGCTCTTTGTGTTTTCACAGGGACACTTTATTAACAGGGGATGCCAATATATCGTTTTAGCGGTCAAAAGTGACCTGAGGAGATCTTACTCCGGTCTACCATAGGACATTAGGCGCTGATAACGACGCTCTAGTAAATCATCCAGAGGTATCGTCTGAAGGTCATCAAGCTGCTCACTAAGGTGCGCTTTTAAGGTACTTGCCATGGTCTCGATGTCACGATGCGCACCGCCCATGGGTTCGGGAATAGTCTGGTCGACGATACCCAGTTTTTCTAAATTATCTGAGGTAACACCCATAGCTTCGGCTGCCTCAGGAGCTTTATCAGTGGTCTTCCAAATAATGTTTGCACAGCCCTCAGGCGAGATAACAAAGTAGGTGCTGTACTGCAACATATTGAGCCTGTCACCCACACCGATCGCCAGCGCGCCACCGGAACTACCCTCACCGATGACGGTGCAGATAATAGGTGTCTTTAGACGCGACATCACGGCTAGATTACGGGCGATAGCTTCTGAGATGTTACGCTCTTCGGAATCAATACCTGGGTAGGCACCGGGAGTGTCAATCAGGGTCAGCACAGGCATTTTAAAGCGCTCGGCTGTCTCCATCAAACGCAGGGCCTTGCGGTAACCCTCGGCTTTCGGCATGCCAAAATTACGCAATACTTTTTCGCTAACACCTCGGCCTTTTTCTTCACCAATAACCATGACCGGCTTACCATTCAGACGAGCAACACCGCCCACAATTGCGCTGTCATCACCAAAGTGACGATCACCGTGCATCTCTTCCCAGTCGGAAAAAATGCGCTGAATATAATCGAGGGTGTACGGACGATGTGGGTGCCGAGCAACCTGAACCACCTGCCAGGCTGTCAATTTGTTGTAGATGCTTTCTGTCAGTTTGCGTGACTTCTCGCGCAGCTTGGTAACTTCCTCTGCTATATTGAGATCGTTATCATTGCCAACTAATTGCAACTCTTCAATCTTGCCTTCCAACTCTGCTATTGGCTGCTCAAATGAGAGGTAATTTAAATTCATGTTGTGGGCATCTCGCGTTGCATTGACTGTTCATTTTAACGAGCATTTTAACATTTCTGAGCGCTTCTGCTAGTGTCCCCGCCAACTGTTATCCTAATGATAGTGCAAAGTAACGGAATCTTTGCCAAATTCCTCGCGAAGTCGATATATTAAGTCATCTCGAGGCTGAACCATCCACTCGCTTCCCAGCTTTAATTGGCACGAGGCACTGGCCGCCAAGTACTCTATCGTCACAGGACAGTTTCCATCTCGGTAACCCGACACCGTGTTATGAAACCTGCCCACCCAGTCCGCGGCGGTCTGCGCAACATTCAGCTGCAAACGGCTCAGTTTGGTGCAGCGCGCCTCATAGATGGATTGAATAGAGTCAGCGGCCATCTTTAATCCACCGGTAAAACTATCCTCGGAAACAATACCCTGAACTACCAGCAATGCGTCTTTAACCAGTATCTCACGGTAGGCATTAAACTTTTCCGCCCACACGGACAGTTCTACTCGCCCGCTCTTATCGTCCAAGGTTAAAAACGCAAAGCTCTCGCCGCGCTTATTCTTCATGATACGCATACCCACAACCATTCCCGATACCGTCGTAGCACTCTTCCCAGGTCGCAAATCAGCAATCCGACTGGCAACCATACTCTTGAGTTCAATCTCATACTCATCAATCGGGTGACCCGTCAAATACAGCCCCAGCGTTTCTTTCTCACCAATGAGCCGGTCCTTAATTGACAAGCCGCGTGCAGCATTGTAGCTGCTGTAGTTAATATCGGACGCACTGTCGACAATCGAATCACCAAACAGATCCCCCATACCACTACTGGTGTTACGGGCATGCTGCTCGGCCAGCTTAACCGCCTCATCCATCCCCGCTAGCATGACCGCACGACGGTAACCAATTTCACCCTCAGGGCCAATCTCATCGAGCGCGCCGCTGCGGATCATGGCCTCAAGGGCCCGCTTATTCACCTTGCGCCCGTCAACACGGGCACAGAAATCAAACATGTCCTTAAACGGACCACCCTCGGTTCTGGCCGCAATAATACTGCCGACAGGCCCCTCGCCCAGACCTTTGATAACCCCAAGGCCATATAGCACTCTGCTCTGAGAATCGACGCTAAAGCGGAAATGGCTCTGGTTGACGTCGGGAGGCAGAAGATCGAGCCCCATGGCACGGCATTCATCGATAAAGGTCACGACCTTGTCGGTCTTATCCATATCAGAGGAAATAGTTGCTGCCATAAATTCAGAGGGATAGTGCGCCTTTAGCCAACCAGTTTGATAGGCAACAAGTGCGTATGCGGCGGAGTGGGATTTGTTAAAGCCATAGCCAGCAAACTTTTCCATTAAGTCAAAGATATTGGTCGCGAGTTCCTTAGTGAAGCCCTTACCGACGGCGCCCGCGGTAAATAACTCGCGCTGCTTGGCCATTTCGTCGGCGTTTTTCTTACCCATGGCCCGCCGCAACAGATCAGCGCCACCTAGTGTATAACCGCCCATTTCCTGAGCGATCTGCATCACCTGTTCCTGATACAAAATAATGCCATAGGTGGGCGCTAATGCAGGCTTTAAACATTCATGCTGATACTGAACATGAGGATAGCTGACCTCAGCCCGACCCTTCTTACGATTGATAAAATCGTCGACCATGCCCGATTGCAGCGGGCCAGGGCGAAATAATGCTACTAGAGCGACGATATCCTCAAACCTATCTGGACCCAGCTTCTTGATTAACTCTTTCATACCACGTGATTCAAGCTGGAACACCGCTGTCGTCTCAGCTCTCTGCATCAGATTAAAAGTGGCCTCATCATCAAGGGGGATACGCTTAATATCTAGGGACTCTTCATCATTCAGAACGCGGGTTTTATTTATCATCCGCACCGCCCAATCAATAATCGTCAGAGTCCGCAGACCCAAGAAATCAAACTTAATTAAGCCGGCCTCTTCGACATCATTTTTATCGAACTGAGTGACCACTCCGGCGCCACTTTCATCACAATAAATCGGTGTAAAATCGGTGATCTTAGTAGGGGCAATAACGACACCACCCGCATGCTTACCACAGTTACGAGCCACGCCCTCTAACTGCAGCGCCATACTCCAAATTTCACCAGCCTCCTCATTCTGAGCTAACAACTGTTTTAGCTCTTCCTCCTGCTCCACCGCCTTTTCAAGGGTTATACCCACCTCAAAGGGAATCAGTTTGGAGAGTTTATCGGCCAGGCCATAAGACTTACCTTGCACGCGGGCCACATCGCGCACGACGGCCTTGGCCGCCATGGTGCCAAATGTGACAATTTGCGATACGGCGTCACGACCATATTGCTCAGACACGTAGGCAATCACACGATCTCGACCTTCCATACAGAAATCAATATCGAAATCTGGCATAGAGACCCGTTCAGGATTCAGGAAGCGCTCAAACAGTAAATCGTATTCTATTGGATCCAAGTCAGTAATTTTAAGCGCATAGGCCACTAGAGACCCAGCACCAGAACCACGACCTGGGCCCACAGGAATATCGTTGTCTTTGGCCCAGCGTATAAAGTCCATTACGATAAGGAAATAGCCAGGGAATCCCATTTGGATAATAATATCCAACTCAAACGTGAGGCGCTCAGCATAGATGAGTTGCGTTTCAGCGAAGTCTGAATCATGAACGTCAAACAAAAACTCTAGCCTCTCCCGAAGCCCGTCTTCAGACACCTGGATGAAAAACTCATTGATTGTCAAGCCATCAGGAATAGGATAATCCGGTAAAAAATACTCTCCAAGGCGCAGGTCAAGATTACACCGCTTGGCGATTTCTACTGTATTTTTCAGCGCCTCAGGAATATCTGAAAATAGCTCGGCCATCTCATCTGGGGTGCGTAGATATTGATGTTCCGAGTAGCGTCGCTCGCGGCGAGGATCATCTAGAGCACGCCCTTCATGAATGCACACGCGTGCCTCATGTGCTTCAAATTCACCGGCGTCGATAAAATGAACGTCATTGGTAGCAACCACTGGGCAGCTAAATTGGCCGGCCAGCTCAACTGCAGCATGGAGATAATTTTCTTCGCCAGGACGACCTGTTCTTTGCAGTTCCAAGTAGAAACGATCAGGGAAAAGGCCCATGAATTCAATCAGCAACTGCTCGGCATCTGCCTCACGTCCCGACACCAGAGCAATGCCAACTTCACCGTGACGGCCGCCGGATAGCGCTATCAATCCAGCGCTAAATTCAGCTAACCAGGACCGTCTTATATAGGGGATCCCCCGGCGTTGGCCAGCTTGATAGGCCTTAGATATTAAACGGGTAAGGTTTTTATAGCCTTGCTCGTCTGCGATAAGCAGGACCAACTGAGTCGGGTTGCCCTCACCATCCTCGTCAAGTACTAACAGGTCAGCGCCGAGAATAGGTTTCACTCCAGCTGCCTGGGCGGCCTTGTAAAACTTCACCAACCCAAAGAAATTGTTAAAGTCGGTCAGCGCGACCGCTGGCATACCGATTTCGGCAACCTTTTTAGCCAGCGGCTTTATCCGAACCAAACCATCGACGAGGGAGTACTCAGAATGTAGCCTAAGATGAACGAACTCATTGGACATAGGGTAAATAATACTTTATTTGTTTTTGCTTAGCAGATGCTGCGCATCAACACCATAGTGCGTGAAACTTTCTTCCATCAGATCAAACACTGTGCCGTCGTAGGCCGGAATCTCATGATCGGAGATTGCCAAAGCCTCAACCCTTTCACCCCATTTGATAATCCCAGCCCCACAGCTCAGACCGGCGCCAAAGCTAGCAGTCAAAATAGTCATCCCGGGCGTAATGGCACCCTGCTCAAGTGCCTCGCACAGTGCCAGTGGAATCGCAGCTGCAGAGGTGTTCGCGTATTTATCGATACAGACAATAACCTTGTCCATGGAGAAATCAAGGCGCTTAGCCAGTGCTTCGATGATTCTCACATTGGCCTGATGGGGCACAAATAGATCAATATCCTCAGCACTTAGACCCTCAGCCTGCAAAACATTATCAATAGCATCGCTCATACCTTTGACGGCTTTTTTAAAAATTATAGCACCATCGAAGTCAAGCGAGATGTTAAGGCCGCCGGTGAAATGTTTTGGTGACATACCCCAGTCAGGTAGGCGCAAACATTCACGACTATCGGGCACACAGCTCATCTTAGCCTGCAATAGACCCATGCGATTTTCGCTGGCCTCAATCACCACAGCCCCAGCGCCATCTCCAAATAGGAAGCAGGACTCGCGCTTCTGCCAGTCCATAGCGACTGAAATTCGTTCAGAACCAATAACGACCGCCCTTTTAATGGTGCCTGCTTTGATCATATCCGTTGCGGAGGTAAGGCCATAGAGCCAACTTGTACACGCCGAATTGAGATCAAAAGCCGCCGCGTTTTTGGCGCCGAGTTTATTCTTTATATAGCTGGCGGTATTGGGACATATCTCTTCCGCCGTTGTTGACCCCAGTATCACTAGGTCAATATCGTCAGCATCAAGACCAGCCGACGCCAGGGCTCTTTCGGCCGCGAGCCAGGCCATTTCACCGGTGGAAACATGACTGTAATAGCGTTGCCGTATACCTGAACGGGAAAATATCCACTCATCACTCGTGTCGATAATTTTGGCCATATCGTCGTTGGTCATAATCATCGGAGGTGTGTACTTCCCCCAACCTGTGATCTCCGCGTGCATCAAATCATGAACTCCAGCGTGAATTTCATATCAGGAAAGAATGTAAAGCTTGGCGGTACTTAACTCAAGGGGTATATATGATTTTGACCTTTTCATGAGGTAAAAGGCAATACCATTATAACGGCAGAAACTTATAAAAATGATGCCTGATGATGCTGCAGCTCGTCTCTTACGGGGGCGAATGAGCGGCGATGGATCGGGGTAGGTCCTTTTCGCTGCAAAGCTTCTAAGTGTTGCGGGGTTCCATATCCTTTGTTGTTAGCAAAACCATAGCCTGGGTACTTGGCATCCAATCCCAGCATCTCTGCGTCTCGGACCACCTTGGCAATAATCGAGGCCGCACTGATAACCTCTACACGACCGTCACCCTTTACCACAGCCTCACCTGCATACTCCCACTGCGGCAGGCGATTGCCGTCCACCGCGACATAGTCAGGGCAGATCTTTAATGACATAACGGCTCGACGCATAGCCATCAATGTAGCCTGTAAAATATTAAACCGGTCAATCTCTTCAACAGAGGCTCGCGCAACACTCCAGCTCTTAGCCTGTCTGATAATCTCCGGATATAGGTTTTCGCGCTGCCTAGCCGATAGGGCCTTTGAGTCCGCCAGTCCCTCAATAGTGTGGTTAGCCGGTAAAATAACCGCAGCCGTGACCACATCCCAAGCCAGAGGGCCTCGCCCGACCTCATCAACGCCAGCTAGGTGAGCGATGCCTGTGGGCGGACGCCAAGGCTTCAAAACAAACTCTCCCGATCAATCGTTTCAGCAATCGCCATGGCCGCAAGAGACCCTGACTCCAAGGCTAACTGTTCACTTAACGCGGCAAACTCGATCTTTAATTTATTCCTCTTTGCTGTATCAAAGCCATCCAACATCGCTGCGCTCAATAACTCCGGAGTCGCGTCCGCTTGGATCAGTTCTGGCACAAGCCGCTTATTAGCCAGTAAATTGGGTATAGACACAAAAGGCGTTTTAACCAGCAGGGAAAATATTCGGTACGTCACAACACCTAACTTATAACTGACAACCATAGGTTTTTTAAGTAGCATTGCTTCCAATGCAGTAGTCCCCGATGCCAGTAACACCACATCCGAGGCCTCCATAGCTAGATGTGACCGCTGCTGAAGGAGTCTCACCGAGAGGTCTGCTCTGCTCTCTAGCAGTGCAGTAATTTCTCTATGCCGCTCTGCACTGGCCGCGGGAATGACGAGCTGCAAACCCTGTATTTTCTCGGCTACACGTTCAGCCGACTCTAAGAATATATCGGTCAGCATTTGAACTTCGGAGGCTCGACTGCCCGGCATAATGCAGAGTACTGGACGCTCTGGATCGAGACCTAGGGCTTCTCGAGCGCCCAGAATATCTGGCTCATTGGACAATTCACCCGCTAGCGGATGACCCACAAACCTCACTGGCACTTTATGCTGTCGATAAAAGTCAGCTTCAAAGGGAAACAGACAAAGCATTAGATCAACGGCCTTTTTTATTTTTTTAATACGGCCCTGTCGCCATGCCCACACAGAAGGGCTGACATAATGAATAGTTTTCACACCGGCGATACGCAGTTTGAGTTCAATGGTTAAATTAAAGTCCGGAGCGTCGATTCCGATAAAGGCGATCGGAGGATTATCCCGATAACGTTTGATAACAGCACGTCTTATGCCAAGTAATTCAGGCAGTCGTTTTAGCGGCTCTATAAAGCCCATGACTGACAGCCGTTCCATTGGGCAGAGGGATTGAAAACCTTCGGCCTCCATCTTCGGGCCGCCGATACCTTCAAAACTAGCATCGGGAAATAGCTTTTTGAGCGACCGTATTAGATCGGCACCTAAGATATCACCGGAGGCTTCTCCGACAATTATGGCGAAAACTGGCGCTTGCGCAGACATAGGTTAGCGGATAATGCCGCGTGTTGAATTTTCAACAGATCCTAGGACCATGGGGACTACTCGATTATCACCGAGTTCACTGATCGCTTTGATAGCGTCATCAATATTTAAGCCGCGGCGAAAGAGTAACTTATACGCTTTATTGGCTAGGGCAATTTCATCCGGGCTGAACCCGCGACGCTTCATTCCCTCACGGTTTATGGTTCGCGGCTCTGCTGGATTACCTGAGGCCGTCACAAACGCGGGAACATCGTGATAACAAAACGCCGCGGCCGCAATAAAGCAATGGGGGCCAATATGAACAAACTGATGAGACAATGCGAAACCAGCAAACGTGGTCCAGTCGCCGACATGGACATGCCCCGCGATACAGGCGTTATTTGAGAACACAGCATGATTCCCGATAACGCAGTCATGGGCAATATGCACATAGGCCATAAATAGGTTATCGTCACCAATACGTGTTTCATAGCCACCCTGAACAGTACCCCGGTGTATGGTTACACCCTCCCGAAAGGTATTGTTGTCCCCAATTACTAAACGGGTTGGCTCATCGTTATATTTAAGGTCGGGCGTTGCATCGCCAATTGTTGAGAATTGAAAAATCTTATTGTTTTTGCCCATCACCGTTGGGCCTTTAACGACCACATGAGAGGCAACGTTACAGCCATCACCAATCACGACATCTGCCCCGATTATACTCCAGGGTCCAATGCTAACGTTTTCCCCAATCACCGCTGAGGGGTCAATAATTGATCTTGGATCTATCATGCTACGCTCTCTCGATCCTGGTAGGCACAGAGTAGCGTCGCGTCGCAGACCTTCGTTCCAGCAACCATTGCGCTACAGCGAAACTTCCAGATATTGCGCTTAACCGCTTCAATATTAGAGGTTATCATCAGTTGATCTCCCGGCACCACTGGACGCTTAAATCGGGCCTTATCTACTCCAGCAAAAAGGTACAACTTACCGTCTGTCGCCTTTTGGCTGCTTGTGATAAAACCCAGAATTCCTGATGCCTGAGCCATGGCCTCTATAATCATCACGCCCGGAAATATGGGCGCGCCGGGAAAGTGGCCATTAAAGACGTCTTCACTGATACTAATATTTTTGTATGCCAAGATACTCTGACCCGGCGTTACTTCTAGCACTCGATCGATAAGTAAAAATGGATGACGGTGCGGTAACAGATCCATGATTTCATTAACATTCAATGTCGACTTATTTGACATACTGTTCTAATAGACCTCTATGACTTCTTTTCAAGTGTTTTTAAGCGCCGCGCCATGACGTCAAGCTGTCCAAAGCGTAGTGCATTTTTTTTCCAGGCTAAACTGGGTGCGGTCGGTATCATGCCCGACGAGTAGGACCCCGGTTCAGTGATATTTTTTGTCACTAGAGTACACACGGTCAAATGCACATTGTCGCAAATACTCAGATGCCCGATGGCTCCAGATGCGCCGGCAAAGGTGCAGTTACGGCCAATAGTTGAACTACCAGCAATAATAACACCCGCAGCCATTGCCGTATTGTCACCAACGATAACATTGTGTGCGAGGTGGATATGGTTATCTAAGATGACATTATCGCCAATGATCGTATCATCAATGGCGCCTCGGTCAATTGCACAGCAGGCGCCGATTTCTACCTTGTTACCAATTTCAACGCCGCCAAGCTGATGGATCTTGTGCCAGCCATCAGATCCTGCGGGGGCGAATCCAAAGCCGTCAGATCCAATCACTGTGCCGCTGTGAATGCGAACGTGTGAACCAATAACGACATCATGATAAATTGTGACGTTTGGGCCAATACTGCAACCCTCACCAAGGGCTGAACGAGCGCCGACAAAACTGTTCGCAGCCAAACTACAACCAGCTCCAATACGCACGCCGGCTTCGATCACCACATTTGGGCCTATATAGGTATCGCCCGCTATCACAGCCGTGGTATCGACAACGGCAGATGGGTGAACTTCAGGCGAGTGCTCCGGCGCCGTATCGAACCAGGCCGAGATCTTGGCATAGCCGGCATAGGGGTTGTCTAGAACCAAGCAGTTCCCTGCATAGTTTGAAGCCTGTTCCGCGACCAGCATCACGGCCCCAGCCTGACAGTTGGTTAACTGGTCGACATACTTAGCATTGCTCAGAAAAGACAGATCCCCGCCGGTGGCTGACGACAGGCTACTGAGGCCGGTTATTCTTGCCTCAGAGTTTCCACGCAGCTCGGCTTCGAGGTACGTGGCGATTTCACTCAGAGAATAATCTCGATTCATTGCAACCAATTATTCAGTTTTTTGATTTAAACGATCGGCAACCTTAGCAGTCAAATTACTTTCTGGGCTGCTCATCATCACTGATTCAGAGCGCAAAAGAATAGTCACGCCCTCTTCCTTAATGACTTCCTGCAGGGCCTCTTGGGCCTTAGGACCAAGTTGTTGCATGATTTTCTGCTGTAACTGCTTTTGCTCCCCTTGAATTTTTTGCACTGCAAGGTCATAGTCCGCTTTAGCATAAGACATTTTCTTTTGATGCTCGACGGCCTGCTCTTGAGACCAGGTCAGGCGCTTACTTTCAGCTTCTTTATTCATTGCTTGAAGGTCGACTGCTGAGCCCTCAGCCTTCGCTTTTAGCGCTACCCAATCAGCACTCTGTTCAGCCTGTTTCACACTCTCCTGAGCAGCCTTTGACCCAAATATTGCTCGCGCTATATCAACCACAGCAATCTTCTCTGAGGCCACTGCGCATACAGGCGCAACCATAAACAGACTAGCCAAAACTACTACAAGTGCTCTAATATTAACCACAATACTTCTCCTAACCATTTATTAAAATTGATTTCCCAACGAAAATTGAAACACTTCAGATTCATCAATATCGTTTGAATTTAAAGGCTTGGCAAGACTAAACGTAATTGGACCAAACCCACTTAACCACGTCGCTCCGATACCTACGGAATAACGTAACTCTCCCACATCAGGCTTGAAGCAATTCACCTGATTTTCTCCACACTTGGTATTGAATATATTACCTACATCAAAAAACAGACTCGATTGGACAGAACGCTGATCCTTGAGGAAAGGTAGCGGGAAAATCACCTCAGCACCCATCTCAACCTGGACATTTCCACCAATAGGATCCGGATCGTCATAGTATTGAGTGTTAGACGCTGGAGTATCCCGAGGGCCCAGCGTATTTTTCTTAAAGCCGCGCACTGAACCAAAGCCGCCGCCGTAAAAATTCTTGAAGAATGGCATTGTACTGGTCCCGCCGTAACTTTCTCCATAGCCCAAGTCAGCCCTTAACTTGAGGGTTAGCGGCCCGTAGAGACCACGTAGATATTGCCCTTTATAGGTTATTTTGTAGTATTCAAGACCTGAACCCGGCAGCGCCAAGTCGGCACTGACTCGCTGCATGGTACCTCGGGTTGCAAAAACACCGCGGTTGAGAGTCGACTGCACCCAGTTTACGTTAGCGCTAAAGACATCAAACAGATTGCCATTATCAGTAACAAACTCTCGGACTTCTTTCGAATCATAGGTCCCTGAAGAAAGCTCTAAGTTCTCATAGGTAAAACCAAAGCCGATACGCTGGATATCAGTTACTGGGTAGCTCCAGTTGACGGAAGCGCCGTAGGTATTGGTCGAGAAGCTAGAAACGTTAAATTCACCATAATCTGTGTCTCGAGCAAAAAGATTATACCCAACACTGACACCGTCAACGGTAAAGTAAGGTTCTGAGTAGCCTAAATTAACTGACGTCTGGTACTGGCTCTTGCTAAGACCAATGCTCACCTGCTTACCGGTACCAAGGAAATTATTTTCGCTTAGATTGGCGCCCAGTTGAAGTCCATAGCCCTGAGAATAACCAACGCTTGCACCCACAGATCCCGAGGGCTGCTCTTCAACGGTATAAATAACATCAAGCAGATCATTAGTGCCCGGAACCGGCACGTTTTCAACAGTCACCTCTTTAAAGAAGCCAAGACGCTCTAGAAGCACTTTTGATGATTCAATCAACGCATTATTAGCAGAGCCACCTTCCATCTGTCGCATTTCACGCCGAAGAACGTTATCTGCCGTTTTAGTGTTGCCGCGAAACTCTATACGTCGGACATAGGCGCGCATTCCAGGGGTCACTATGAAGGTTATCTTGGTAGTTTTATCCTCCTCATTCAACTCCGGGTAACCCACCACCTCGGCAAAGGTATAGCCCTCATTACCTAATCGGCGAGCGATAAACTCACTGGATGTGGTCATCAACATCTGCGAGAAGGTGCTATCCTCATCCAGCAAAACCAAGTCTCTAATTTGGGACTCTGGAACCTTAAGCGATCCGGACAGCTCAATGCCACTGACGGTAAATATATCCCCTTCATTAACATTGATAGTTATATAGACAGATTCTTTATTAGGACTTATTGATACCTGGGTACTGAGCACTGCAAATTGCAGATACCCGCGATCGAGATACCAACTTTCTAAGGTCTCTATATCGCCGGACAGTTTCTCTCTGGCATACTTGTCATTACTGGAAATCCAGGACAGCCAACCGGTTGCATTTTGCTCGAACTCGTCAAGGAGAGTCTCTTCGGTAAAATCACTGTTACCAACAATATTGATATGCCGAATTTTAGCGACATCGCCTTCATCAATGTCTATGTTGACGGCAATACGATTTCGCGGCAAAGGCATAACTTCAGTCTTTACGAGCGCCCCATAGCGTCCCTGAGATACGTATTGCCGCTGTAATTCTTGCACCATTCCCTCTAAAATAACCTGACGAAATATTTGACCCTCGGCCAGTCCATTATCGCGCAAAGCGTCAATTAACTGCTCTGTTTCTATGGCCTTGTTACCGTCGAGATTAATCTCTATCACAGCAGGTCTTTCCTCCAAACCGATCACTAACACCCCGTTTTCGCGAACCATAACCACATCGGAAAAGTACCCAGTTCGAAACAATGACCTAGTGGCCTCACGCACAACTGACTCGTCGATCAGATCGCCAACCCTTACAGGCAGCGCAGCAAACACCGTTCCGGCAGACACTCGCTGCAGACCTTCGATGCGAATATCATCTACCTGAAAGACTTCTGCAACGGCAGAGAACGTTACAAGAGAGAGGGCTAGAAAAAGACTATTCAAAAGTCGTGTCATGAGATTAATTAAATCCGATTGTTAGTTATTATGATTGGCGGTTCAAAATATCCGCATAACGTCATTATAGGTCGCAAACAGCATCAACCCAATCAACATAGTAAAACCCACTTGATAGCCCATTTTCTGGAACCTATCTGAAACAGGAGACCCCTTAATTATCTCAATTATGTAATACACAAGATGTCCACCATCCAAAACAGGGATAGGTAACAAATTCATTACGCCGAGCATTATACTGAGAATAGCGACAAAGCGAATAAAATTGTCAATTCCCGATCTTCCCGCGTCACCAGCCACCTTAGTGATCTGGATTATCCCGCTAACATTTTTAGGGCTCAGATCCCCAGTAACCAACTTGACAATGGATTTGAGTATAAAAACACTACTAGTCCAGGTCTCATTGATACTCCGCGGTATCGCAGAGATGAGACTATAATCCACTTTCCGCATCACCTCGGCTGGAAACTTACCTGCCGACGCTAACTGAACGCTCAGCTGACCAACCATCTGACCCTCGCGCTCTGTCGACTCTGGGATGGTTTCCAATACCATTCGCACTTCATCACGCAGTATCTGTAAACGGACAACACTCCCTGCACTGCCCGAGACCGTTTCAATAAAGCGGGCCACGTCATCGATAGTTTCGCCATTTATAGCCATTAACTGGTCGCCGGCTCGCAGTCCCGCTCTATAGCCAGCCCCATCAGCCGACACTGCAGCCAAAGTCAATGACTCCAGATCATATGGTGGACTAATACCCAGCTCGCGTAGGGGCATTGCCTCCTCTGCCTCCCGCAACCAACTACTAACACTGACCGGTAACAAGCGCTGAACGGAGGATTCATTGTCGATAATGATAAAAGGAATATCGCCACTGGTGCCCACGTAGTCAAAAAGCTGCCGCGACATGCCGCGCCAAGAGCTCACTGGAACACCCTCAATGGCTACAATTTCCATACCAGGTTGAAAGCCCGCCTGTTCAGCAAGAGAACCTACCTCAACCCCTCCAACAATAGGGGCTAACTGTCTCTCTCCAGACAAAAATACCACCCAAAACGCCACTATCGCAAATAGAAAATTAGCCATGGGCCCAGCAATAACAATCGCCATCCGCTGCCATACTGTTTTAGTGTTAAAGGCGTGCGGCCTGTCGATTTCAGAGACATTGCCCTCGCGCTCGTCAAGCATCTTTACGTAACCGCCAAGAGGTAGCATCGCCAGTACAAATTCAGTATCTTGGCTGTCTCGCCAGCGCAACAGAGGCTTGCCGAAACCGATCGAAAAACGCTCCACCTTGACGCCACAGCGACGCGCCACCCAAAAGTGCCCGAACTCATGGATGGTGACCAGTATGCCCAGAGCGAGGAAGGTATAAAAAAGTGTCTGCAGAAGTGCCATCGGTTATTGTCCAACTCCGGTTATGTATACCTGACTAAAATCCCTAGCCCTGGCATCTGAGTCTTGGACTGCGTCAAGCGACTCTGGTTCAGTGAATGCTAGACCGGAAAGGGTTTCTTTTACAACATCGGCTATCTGCGTAAAGCCGATACGCTGCTCTAAAAAGGCCTCAACTGCAACCTCATTAGCCGCATTGAGAATAGTAGGTGCATCTCCCCCCGCTTGCGCCGCGTCAAAAGCTAGCTGCAAACAGGGAAAACTTTGCATATCTGCTTCTTCAAAGTCTAATCTCGCCACATCAAATAGATTTAAATCTGCCACGCCAGAATCGATTCTATTAGGCCATGCCAGAGCATGGGCTATTGGCGTGCGCATATCTGGATTACCAAGCTGAGCTAGCACAGATCCGTCTACGTAATGGACCAACGAATGGATAATACTCTGCGGATGCACCACCACCTCAACCTGTTCTGGGGCGACCGAGAAAAGCCAGCAGGCCTCTATCAGCTCGAGGCCTTTATTCATCAAAGATGCTGAGTCAACAGAGATCTTTCGACCCATCTTCCAGTTCGGATGTGCACAGGCCTGATCAGGTGTCACAGCCATCATCTGATCAGCGCTCCAGCCTCGAAAGGGACCGCCAGAGGCGGACAGCAATAATTTTTTGATACCAGATGGCGCTGCCTGCTGATAGTTCTGAGGGAGACATTGAAAGATAGCATTGTGCTCGCTATCAATTGGTAAAAGCAGTGAACCCGATTCTGACACGGCCTGCATAAACAGACCTCCGGCCATAACCAAGGCCTCTTTGTTGGCCAGTAGAATCTTCTTGCCTGCATTTACCGCAGCCAATGTAGGCAAAAGTCCAGCCGCACCTACGATAGCAGCCATAACGGCATCGACTTCCTGCGCGCCAGCTACCTCACAGAGTGCCTCTAAACCCCAGATTACCTGAGTCTCCAATCCCGCCTCAACCAGCAGAGCCTGTAACTCAGTCGCCGATATAGCATCATTAACCACGGCATATTTGGGGTGATGCTGCTTGCACTGGCTCGCCAGCTTTAGAATCTGCCGGTGGCCGGTGAGGGCATAGACCGTGTATTTATCGGGGTGACGGCTAATAACATCAAGCGTGCTTACCCCAATTGAGCCGGTTGCGCCAAGCAGCGTAATAGACTGCAAGGTCAGAAGGGTCTTGTCAGAGATAGTAACAAACTAAACAGCGGCAGAGCCGCCATAATTCCATCAATCCGATCGAGGACCCCGCCATGGCCTGGCAGTAGCTGGCTACTGTCTTTGACTCCACTATGACGCTTTACCATGCTCTCAAACAGATCACCCAGAACTGAGTAGAGTGCCACAGGAATAACCAGGATCAGAAGACTACTGGTCGTCGGAATATCAGGCAGCGTCCAAAGCAGAACGCAAATAAGTATAGATTGTAGCAACAAGCCGCCAGCGAAGCCCTCCCAGGTCTTGCCTGGACTCACAAGTGGCGCTAATTTATGCCTGCCCGCTAAGGTACCAACAAAATAGCCTCCCACATCAGCCAAAACGACAATCACTATTGCCAGTAACAATAACCATTGGCCCAACACATTGTGCAAAATAGCAGCGGCCGCAACCCAGGTGAATGTTAGCAAAAGGATGCCCAGAGCGCCCAAAATAGTGCGGCTAGACCATAGGATCGCACTAGAGGGATAGCCCTGCACCCAGAGAAAAATAATCGCCCAAAGCGAGACGGCAGCCAGAGAGATCTGTTCAGCCCGCTGATGATCAAAAGTATCGAACAGACCCAGCCAAAGGCTAGCAGCGGTAAGGGAGAGTGCCAAAACACTCAAAAATACCGCCTTTCCTACGACGGAGGTAACTTTCATCAAGCTGCTCCACTCCCAACCCGCGACAAGCACCATTAAACCAATGACTAGCAAAAAATCTACTGCAGAAAGGTTCAGTAGCAGGGCAAAAAAGATAACTGCCATAATGACTGCGGTGATAACGCGCTGCTTAAACATGACCGCCCTCCTCGGCTTGATCATCTTTAGCCTCTAGGGCCTTTTCACCGCCGCGCGCACCGAAACGGCGCTGACGATGATGGTACTCGTCAATGGCAACACTTAGGGCATTGCCATCAAAATCAGGCCAATAAGATTCGGTAAAGTAGAGCTCTGTATAGGCCATCTGCCATAGCAGAAAATTACTCAGACGCCTGTCACCCGCCGTGCGGATACATAAATCAGGATCGGGAATTCCGTCTTTCCGCATATATTTGTCAAACAGCTCTTCAGAAATATCAGCCGGTCTCAATCGACCCCTCTGGACTTCAAGCGCTAGCTGCTTGGCCGTGTTAGCGACATCCCAACGGCCGCCATAGTCAACGCATAGATAGAGCGTCAATTTACCGTTTGCGGTGGCAGCTTCGGCGTCACAAATGATCCTCTTTAGGCGATCACTGAACTGGCTGCGATTGCCAATCACTTTGAGGCGGACGCCATCATCGCGAAGGGCCTTACTCTCTTTTTTCAGATAGCTAGAAAACAGCGACATCAGCCCTCGCACTTCTAAAGCAGGGCGGTTCCAATTTTCACTGCTAAAGGCAAAGAGCGTCAACACCTCTATACCATTTTCTCTAGCCGCGCCGAGAATATCACGAACCCGTTCAACGCCGGCCTCATGCCCAGCGATACCGCTGAGACCACGCTCTTTAGCCCAACGATTATTGCCATCCATAATAAGCGCCACATGTTTCAGCGGGTGCGTATTGTGCGTGGAAATAGGCTCGACCATGGTATTAACCGGAGATTAAATCTCCATCAAATCCTTTTCTTTTGCCGCCAGAGTCTCTTCGACACGGGCGATAGCGCGATCTGTAATTTTCTGCACATCGTCCTGAGTCTTGCGTTCCTCATCCTCACTGATGGCTTTCTCTTTGAGCAGGTCTTTGACGTCTGAAAGAACATCACGACGGACATTACGAATAGCAATCCGCGCGCCTTCGGCCTCGCTTTTCGCCTGCTTACCATAGACTTTTCTTGTCTCCTCAGTCAGGGCCGGCAGCGGTATACGAATTACCGTACCTGCACTGGAAGGGTTCAACCCCAGATGAGATTTCATAATGGCTTTCTCAAGCACCGGCACCAGAAATTTCTCCCAGGGCGTGACGGTTAGCGTCCTGGAGTCTTCAATCACAATTGAAGCTGCCTGGGCAATAGGCGTGTCTATACCGTAATAGTCAACAGAGATGCCATCTAATAGGCTTGGATGGGCCCGGCCCGTGCGAATCCGGTTGAATGCAACAGCCAATGAATCCACTGCCTTGCCCATGCGGACCTCTGCATCCTGCTTTAGTTCTTCAATCATATAATGATCCTCTTAGCCCTCTTCAATCAACGTGCCTTCATCGCCGCCAACAACCAAGTTTAGCAACGCTCCATGCTTTGACATCCGGAACACTCTCAGTGGCATTTTGTGCTCGCGGCACAGACAGATGGCGGTAAGATCCATAACAGCTAATTTCTTATCAAGTACCTGATCATAGGTCAGATTGGAAAACAGCTCGGCACTCGGATCCAACATAGGATCGGCCGAGTAAACCCCATCAACCTTAGTCGCTTTAAGCACAACATCGGCATTTATTTCAATACCACGCAGACAGGCTGCAGAGTCGGTAGTAAAAAATGGGTTACCTGTCCCGGCCGCAAAAATAACCACCTCGCCATCCTTCAGGTAACGAATGGCTCGCCTGCGATCATAGTGCTCAACAACGCCGCTCATTGGGATAGCCGACATAACATTGGATGAGATATTGGTCCGTTCAAGCGCATCGCGCATCGCAAGGGCATTCATCACCGTCGCCAGCATACCCATATGATCACCTGTCACACGATCCATGCCCGCAGCATTGAGTGCGGCACCCCGAAACAAATTGCCACCGCCGATCACGAGGCCAACCTGCACACCTATCCCAACCAGCTGGCCTATCTCTAAAGCCATACGATCCAGAACCTTGGGATCAATACCAAACCCCTCATCTCCCATTAGCTGTTCACCACTGAGCTTGAGAAGGATACGTTTGTATTTTTTCTCTTTACCGGCGGTCGGCATATCTGCTCCTAATTTAGTTTACTCGTTAGAACTGGCTAGCTGTGCTGCAACTTCAGCGGCGAAATCAACTTCTTCAACCTCAATACCCTCGCCTACTTCAAAGCGAGCAAAAGATACCACCTGAGCACCGCCTGCAGCAACCAATTTACCAACAGTGGTATCGGGATCTTTAACAAAGGGCTGATCGATCAGACTACTCTCTTTTAAAAACTTGCTGACACGACCATCAACCATTTTGGCTACTATTTCTGCCGGCTTTCCGCTATCCAGCGCCTGAGCGGTATAAATCGCTCTCTCAGCTTCAATGGCGTCTGCCGGCATTTGATCCGAGCTCACTACTGTAGGATTCAGCGCTGCAACATGCATAGCAACGTCTTTTGCCAGATCTTCAGTGCCGCCAGTTAGGCCCACAATAACAGCAATACGATTATTGCTGTGGACATAGCCACCAACTACCGGTGCCTCAATAGAAGCTGCGCGCCTTGCAGAGATGTTTTCACCAATTTTCTGCACCAGCGATTCACGGGCAGATTCAAGATCTCCAGCCATTAAGGCTGGAACATCGGTTTGCTTGTTGGAAAAGGCTTTACCAAGCACGCTACTGACGAACGCTTTGAAGCCCTCATCGCGTGCTGCAAAATCAGTTTCACTGTTAACTTCTAAGACTACGCCGTAATCACCTTCGACCTTAACCGACACAAGGCCGTCTGCTGCAGTCCGACCAGCCTTCTTGGCTGCTTTCATACCGCTTGATTTACGCAGCTCCTCAATGGCCTTATCTACATCAGCACCGGCCTCAACCAGTGCTTTCTTACATTCCATCATGCCTAGACCAGTACGATCGCGAAGCTCTTTAACTAAAGATGCCGTTACCTGTGACATTGTATTCCTCTCTTAAACCGTAAATTTAGTTGGAAAAAAGGGGGCAATGGCCCCCTTTTTCGTACTACCCATTGTATAGATTACTCAGCTAAAACCTGAGGTGCAGCTTCTACAGGTGCAGCCTCTGCCGCAGCAGCGGCTGATGCCACTGGCTCAACACCAGGCTCAGACTGCTCGGCAGTTGTCGCTTCCGGAGCCGCAACTGCGACCTCTTCAACGAACTCATCTTTCTTATTGATCGACGCAGCCTGAGCTTTACCCTCAAGTACCGAGTCAGCAACAGACGCGGCATACAGTTTAATCGCACGAATTGAATCGTCGTTGCCAGGAATAATGAAGTCAATGCCATCGGGATTACTATTAGTATCAACGATGCCGACTACTGGAATACCCAGCTTGTTGGCTTCATTAATAGCAATTCTCTCGTGATCTACATCAACGACGAACAGGATGTCAGGCAGCCCATTCATGTCCTTGATTCCACCAATGGAGTTCTCAAGCTTGATTTTCATACGCGTGCGCGTTAGCACTTCTTTTTTACCTAGCTTATCAAACGTGCCGTCAGCTTCCTGCGTTTCCAAATCACGGAAACGCCGAA
>Ga0209709_10000516_pt1 | contig 36993 bp, 19 predicted proteins | sample ArcticOcean_MG_C_2_FD_187435 | JGI IMG/M metagenome (GOLD analysis project Ga0209709, IMG submission 187435) | Marine microbial communities from western Arctic Ocean - ArcticOcean_MG_CB4_136 (SPAdes) (version 2) | ecosystem: Environmental > Aquatic > Marine > Oceanic | place: Arctic Ocean... | reverse complement strand
GCCACAGGATTATCGCTTGTTTCGCGATTGAATGCGGGCTTGAAAGCACTGTCGATTCCACGCAGAGTTAGATTGAGATATGGTTTGATATAATGCAAAGCATGATCTCTTTGATCACTTACACTCATCGTTGCTCCGCCATCGGTAAACCCCTCCACGAAACCTGTACTCTCTTGATATTGCAAATGATTAGCACCTAGTGGGTGTATCAATTGCCAGGCACCGGGCCAATCAGAAAGGAAAGGAACTGCATTTTCATCAGCAGGTGCAATTTCATCTACTGTTCCTGTGATGAATAAGGCGATTGAAGGGCGAGCGAGTATCCGCGCTGAATCATGAATTTCACCGTCAGAATCGATTCCTAAGCCGAAAAGAGCGCGTGGAGGATTAGAATCGGTTTTATTCCAATCATGAACTGCTTGGGCAGCACTAGTTGCACCGGTACCATGACCTGCAACACCCCAATGTGTCATTGCCATCTGACCGGTCATATTGTCAATTGGTCCACCATTAGTATTCCAATCGATTAATTCATTGCGGATTCCAGTAATTGCCGAATCCGAATCGCTTTCACCGCTTTGGCCCACAAAATTATCATCGATAATCAAGGTGATAATTCCACTTTGGGCCAAATCATCCTGTAACCATACATATTGATCACGGCTTTCACCTGAATCGGTAAAGAAAATTACCACTGGGAAAGTTCCCTGTTCGCTCATAGGTTTGGACTCGCCCGAATAAGTGGCTGGATAAGCCATTCGAGAAGGTACTATACCAGTACTAGAAACCCGTATTTGCACATCATCCCAGCCCGCTTCAAATTCTTTCCATGGAGCATAAGCAGGGAAGTTCTGATCTTCTGCCAGCACCGCCAATGGACTGGCGAGGAGAATGATAAGAGCAAGAGTTGCAAAGCGCATAATGACCTTCCTCAGTCGCCTAGGTGGGCCTCGGCATATACAAGTCTAGTCATTAGAAGTTCCAATGAAGGCAGATATGGGGTACATCCGGGCGACCACAGTTTAGCCCAGGACTGCAGATGTTGGGCGCAGAGTAGCCAGCGTCCATCAGCGATTTTACTCAAATGTTCAATCCGAGAATCGACATCGCCACTCATCGGCCGATAGGTGACTTTGAATGCGCTATCCGAATCTACCTGCGGTTCAAGGTCGAGATCGACCACAAAGGTTGGCTCTTCCTCAACCAAGTTCCACGGGCCCTCATTGTCAAGTGGTCGACGACACGGCAATTGTACCAATTTACCACCACTGGCAGACCAACTTTCGGCAATAGAGCGCGCTGTGCTACCGCCGCCAGATAATCCGAGTATATCCTTAGCAGGAGAATAGCCAAATGCTTGGGCGACAACCATGAATCCAAGACCGTCTGTTGTTGCAGCCCACCAATTCAAGCCATCCCAGCGTAGAGTATTTACACTACTAATCGTCATCGATTTATCATAGGTTTTAACCGCTGCTTTACTTAATTGGTGCTTTAGAGGAGTGGTTAATGAAAGCCAGACACTTTCTGCTCCTTTGGGCATTATCTCGGTTAAAGCGGTTGGTGATTGGCATTTTGGAAACCTTGGGTCTGCCTCTTCAATAGTAATTGCCGCAGTAACTGCCCTCTCAAGAAGAGTATTTCCGCGGAATTTACCAAGAGGTGAACCAACCAATTCCCAATCAGGCGTATTAGGTAGAACACTAGCATAGCCCCAAGCCAACGCATTCTCGATGACTGCAGCTGGAATTACTGCGACTGAACGAGAATCGGGGCACGCATCGCCTCCACTGCCACCAAGACTCTCGTGAACCAATGCGAATATCAAAGGTGAGAGGGAATGAGTAATCGGTTCGCCTGCAACAGCATAACGAACATTGACCATGTTAATCGCAAGCAGCGGTAATACTTCAATCAGACTCATTTTCAATCTGTTGGACTAAGGGCAATGTTCATGCTAGCCAACGTTTAGGAGAGACTGAGGCACATGTCAGATAAAGGTCACGAGGGCTCGGCCTTCATGTTTATGTTGGGTATTACTCAGGTTTTCTTGTCGATTAGCATGTGGGAAGAATTCAGTGAATCCTTGCAGACTATTCTCGGTACAACCGGTGCTGCTTTCGTATTCCTTGCCGTATTCTTCTTCATCCAAGAGAAGCGTATTAAAAAGTGGAAAGCAGATCATGGGTATGGCAATAGGGACCCAAATAAGTACATCCGCAACCGCCATGGGAACATCACGGGTATCGAAGAAGAGAACAAATTCGGTAATCTAAAAATGATGGCTATCTGGGCAGGAGCTCTCTTCTTTGGCATCCCGCTAATTTTCTAGGTGATTATCTGTCAAAAAACTCACTCGACCGAATGATCGAGGAAATCGAAATGCGTGATGAGGTCTCCGGGGGATTAGCATTCGCATTATCGCGTGTCTTCGTCCCTGTTGCTCTAGTGGTTCTAGCAATGCTGTTTTGGTCTCTCGGATTATCGAGGATGGTTATTGCCATCTTACTCGGAATTGCACTTGGACCTCTAGTCGGGCTCCACAGGCTTTATTTCCATTTGCAACTCATCAAGTCACGAGAAGAGGGAAAGTAGCCCCTCAAAAGGAAGTGGAAACATGTCAATCTTAGAATGGTTTTTCGTAAATGTATTTGGAATGGCGGGGATGCCAACTGGCTTAGAATTGGTCTTTGGTTTCTGTGCCTTGATTGGATCTATGTTGTTTTTGCTCTATTTCGCTTTGGTATTGATAGGGGGCGTATTTGAAGGAGTAGTCGAAGGTGTTTTTGACATTGACATCGACATGGGCAGCGATTTCTCATTCAAAGCCATCACATTCCAGGGTGTAGTATCGTTTGTCATGATGTTTGGCCTAGTTGGTCTAGCGGTATTAGATGCCGACAAATCTGACACCTATGCCATATTTGGCGGTACTATTGCTGGAATTGGTTCTATGCTTGTGATAAACAAATTATTCCATATGTTCTACAGTTTAGAATCGGATGGTACTGTCCAACACAGTCTTTCGATCGGTGCCAAGGGTACGGTTTACACCCGCATCAAACCCGATAGCCCCGGTGAGGTTCAAGTCACCTATCAACAAGCACTTCGCACAGAAAACGCGGTTGCTGAGGATGAAAATACCGAATTGGAAACCGGTACTATGATCGAGGTTGTCGATATCATTGGCAATACATTAGTAGTAAGGAAAATCGATCGCAGTTCTACGAATGAGGAAGAATAAGCATAATTCGGATTTAGTTATTCGTGGGTGAATTCTAAATGCAAGAGCACTGTGAGATGAACGGTTACGATGGCTCTTGATTTTGGTTCTATTGCGATTCTCGGCTTTATATTATTAGTAATTGGATTTGTATGGATATTCTCCACACGCTATAAGAAATGTCCATCTGACCAAATAATGGTAGTTTATGGAAAGGTTGGCAAAGGGCGAGCGAGCCTTTGTCTACACGGTGGTGCTAAATTCATCATACCTTTGATTCAAGCCAATGAATTCATTTCTTTGCGCCCAATGTCTCTAAATATCAACCTACAAAATGCACTTTCAAATCAGAATATCCGTATCAACGTACCGAGTACATTTACCATCGGTGTATCAGTTGACCCAGCGATCATGTCCAATGCTGCTGAGCGTTTGCTCGGATTGCAGAAAAATGAAATTGAAGAGATGGCTAGTGAGATTATCTTCGGACAACTACGTCTCTCTGTTGCTACCCTTACAATTGAGGACATCAATCAAGACCGTGAAGCCTTCCTCGAATTAATTCGAACCAACGTTAGTCCCGAATTGAATAAGGTTGGACTATACCTAATCAACGTCAACATTACCGACATTACCGATGAAGCAGATTACATCGCCAGCCTTGGTAAGAAAGAGGCTAGTAAGGCTATCAATCAAGCAATGATTGACGTTGCAGATGCTGAGCGTGATGGTGCTGTTGGAAAGTCTGATGCTGACCGAGCCAGGGAAGTTCAAGTCGCTGAAAACAAGGCTGAGTCCGATAAGGGACAGAAGGCTGCTGAAGCACAACGTCGTATCTATGTTGAAGGGCAAGAAGCACAAGCTGTTCAAGGAGAGAACGTAAGCCGAGCAAGTATCGCAATGTATAATGCTGAATTAGCCGAGAAAGAAGCCGAGGCATTCAGGATGTCTGAGGTTGCCAAGAGATCAGCACAAGCTGATATCGAGCGCGCACAATATACCTTGGAAGGAGAGAGACTCAAGGCTGATGAAATAGCCCGCGAAGAAGTTGCAAAGCAGCAAATTGAAATCGCTGCTGATGCCGAGGCTGAACGCCAAAGGCGCATCGCCGGTGGAGAAGCAGATGCTATTCTCGCACGTTACAATGCTGAGGCACAAGGAATTGAAGCTGTTCTCAATGCTAAAGCAAGCGGTTATACTAAACTAATTGGAAGCACAGGTGGCGATGCAAGTGCAGTAGCCACTCTGCTAATGGTCGAAAAGATAGAGGATATCGTCGCCAAGCAAGTCGAAGCTATCTCCAATCTCAAAATCGACAAGATCACCGTCTGGGATTCCGCTGGTGGATCTGGAGAAGGCTCGAGCACAGCCAATTTCGTCTCCAGTTTGATTCACAGTCTACCACCAGTTCACGAGGTAGCAAAGATGGCAGGTGTCGACTTGCCAGATTATCTCGGCAAAGTATCAGATGATTGAGAACACGCTTGTTCCACCCTCATCTGAACTGAGGATTCAAGTACCCTCTCGCCTCCGTAGGAGGATATATGCAGAGCGATTTAGAAATTGCACGTGCGGCTCAACCTCTACCGATTGCCGACATAGCATGGAAACTAGGTATTGCAGCCGATGAAATCGAAGGCTTAGGGAAGGCGAAAGCGAAGATTACTTGGCCAGCCCTCAAAGCCCGATTAGATCGACCTCAAGGTTCACTTATTCTGGTGACAAGTGTAAATCCAACACCCTTTGGAGAAGGAAAAACCGTCACTACAATCGGTCTAACTCAAGCACTAAACCGAATCGGTAAACGCGCCACATGTGTAATCCGAGAACCTTCTATGGGTCCAGTCTTCGGCATCAAAGGTGGAGCGGCAGGAGGAGGGAACTCACAAGTCCTACCTATGGAGGACATCAATCTCCACTTTACTGGCGACCTTCACGCTATCACCAGTGCTCATAACTTACTCTCAGCCATGATTGACAATCATCTAAAGCACGACAATAGCGAGGGCGTTGACCCCACTAGAATCATCTGGCCAAGAGTGATGGACCACAATGATAGATCACTGCGCAGTATCGCTATTGGCCTTGGTGGTCAAGCAAATGGTATGGTAAGAGAAGATAGATTCGACATAACTGCGGCTAGCGAAGTGATGGCAATCCTAGTTCTGGCTAAGGATTATGCTGATCTTCGTTACCGACTAGGCGAGATTGTCATCGGCCAGCGATTGAAAGATGGCAGCCCAGTAAAAGCTGAGCATATTGGCGCATCTGGAGCAATGGCATTGCTTCTGCGCGATGCGTTCTTGCCCAATCTAGTTCAGACAATCGAAGGTGATCCTGCCTTTATTCACGGAGGACCTTTCGCTAATATTGCCCATGGCAACTCCTCGATAATCGCTGACAGGCTTGCTCTTGGTGCTGCTGATTATGTCGTTACTGAAGCTGGCTTCGGGTCGGATATGGGTGCAGAGAAATTCATGCACATCAAGGCCGCTGTCTCAGGAAAGGCTCCTGATTGCGTAGTGATGAACGTCACGGTTCGTTCGATGAAGTTACACGGTGGTGCTTTCGGACAACGCGGAGGATACCGACCCAGCAAAGAAGAGTTAGACAAAGAGAATGTCGAGGCTGTAATCCAAGGAGCGAAATCCAATCTAGACCGGCATATTCGTAATATGAAATCATTCGGCATGCCAGTTGTAGTGTCAATAAATAAATTCGCAGCCGATACAAGTGCTGAGATCGAGGCATTGGCCGATTGTGCTGCTGAATCTGGGGCTAACGAGGTATGTGTTACTGAAGTTCATGCCAAAGGTGGCGCAGGTGGCGAGCAATTAGCAACATCTGTAGTCGCTGCATGTCACGACCATGTCGCTAACGGACGACCTTTCAATCCGCTGTTTACACCGGACGCATCTTTGGAGGAGAAAGCCCTGAAAATCGCGACTCGTATCTACAAAGCAGATGGCATCAATATCCAAGCAAAGGCCAATCGCCAACTAAAGCAATTCGAATCGTGGGGCTATGGCAACCTTGCCATCTGTATGGCAAAAACCCAGTATAGTTTTTCTCATGATGCCGGACAGTTAGGGGCTCCAACCGGTTTTGAAATCCCAATTAGAGAATTCAGACTCTGTGCAGGTGCTGGATTCGTCGTTGCAATTCTCGGTGAGATGATGACCATGCCAGGTCTACCAAAAGTCCCTGCAGCCAAAAATATGGATATGGATGCTGATGGCAATCTAATCGGCGTATTTGGGTGATCAGATGCGCATTGTCAAGCGTGAGCACGGGCTACTCAAGCTATTTGTGGAATGCCAAGATGACTTATGGAATCTAGCATACCTGTGTACAAAGGGACGCTCTCTAGCCATGCTAGGTAATCGGCGTGACCAGAGTACAGGCAGCCAAGAGGGTGAGCGAGCGAAGGTTGCAGAACGCAAACCAGCCTGGATAAAATTAGCGATTGAAAACCACGAGTTTCACTACTTCAGTGGCGATTTGCGTGTTCATGGGACAATCGAAGAAGCACCATTCGACAAGGGTTCACATCATACCCATCTAATCGAGATCAGGGATGAGATCGAAATCTCTTGTGAAGACGGCTTCCCAAAGGTCGACCTTGACTTAATCGACAATGCTGTCAAGTCAGCAGGTCGTGCAAAAGTAGTCATCTTAGTGGTTGAAAATGATGAAGTGATTCTATACGAAGTGACTGGGCGAGGGATGCGAGAAGTTACAACCTGGACCATGCGTGGTGGAGGGAAATATCAAGGCGGTAAACTCAGCGAAACCGTGACTGCAGCGTTTTTCAAAAAAGTAAAGGACGAATTCCAAGAGTTACAAGATGAAGAGGTACCGGTTGTGGTCGCAGGACCCGGATTGGCACGTGAGAGGCTACTACCGATGTTACATTCGAAGGTGACAAAATTAGCCCCCACTTCAATCGGCGGCAGAGCAGCAGCGAACGAAGTGATTCGCGATGGACTAGCCGGTGGACTACTCTCCGATCATGCACTGGTTAGAGAAACCGAATTACTAGAGGAAGCCTGGCGTTTAATCGCCATTGATGGGCCAGTTGCTTATGGAAAAGAAATGCTAAATAAAGCGTTGGAAGAAGGAGCTGTAGAAACATTATTGATTTCAGCAGAGGTACTCAGGGATGATGACTTCTGGGGTGAATACGCCAAGAAACTCGATGTTATCGGTGCCAAATTAATTCAATGCTCAACCGACCATGATTCGGGACAACAATTGCTAGGAATGGGAGGAGCAATCGCACTTCTCCGTTTTAGGATGTGAGAAGTTGAAGGTTGCACACTTTACCGACTTAGGTCCAGATTTGCGAACCGAGATGAAAGGTTTGCGCTGGCTATTACTCAAAGCCGAGGATTTGTCAAATGCAACCGCCGCGTGGATGTTTGCAGAATTAGATGGGGTATTTATCGGAATAGACCATCGTGGCTCAAAGTTTGAATCAGGAATTCATAATCGGGCGATTCACCTGCTATTACTAGATGAGATGGAGTCTCATCTTGGGATTACAAAAATAGTTTCCAGTGGCGAATTAGAAGATTATCTCTGGTAATAGTCGATTTCAGTGCACTTTTGGCTATTTAGCTCTCTGCTACGACTGATGTTGGAAGAGATGGGCCCGGAGGGAATTGAACCCTCGATCTACGCCGTGTAAGGGCGGTGTCATAACCGCTAGACCACAGGCCCAACCCGTGGACTGTGCACCTCCTATTCAATATGGCGTCAACCTCAAGACCCTGTGGCCTTACGCAGAGACTGAATGGATGAGGAAGCCCAAGCCATTGCAGCCCGTCTAGTTCGGCGTCTAAAAGAGTATGGCGCTGTCTTAACAGTTGCAGAATCATGCACTGGTGGCCTTCTAGCAAGCACTTTGACAGATATTGCTGGTGCTAGCCAATGGTTTGCTCAAAGTTGGGTGACATATTCCAATGAATCAAAAACTCGGGAATTGGAAGTTGAAGCAAATTTACTTGCCGAAAAGGGTGCAGTCGATGCAACTGTTGCCATTCAAATGGCTGAAGGAGCGCGTAAACGCTCCGGAGCTGACTTCGCCATCTCAATCACCGGTATTGCTGGGCCTAAGCAAGATGCTTCGATGAAACCTATCGGTTTGGTCTATGTCGGAATCGCCACCAAACACTGGGCAAATGCAGAGTCGATACAGATGGGAGGCGACAGGCATGAGAATAAGCGTGCTTTCGTGCAATTCGCCTTACGAACAGCCATCGACTGCTGGGATAAAGCCAAAGTACGCAAGAAAGAAGCGGTTGAAAAAGAGGTTAGCGCCCGTGAGGAGAAAGAACGGGCTGAAACATTACTACAGCAAGAGAAAGATCTAATCAATGCCCAAGCCGCACAAAGTGCACCATGGCAGGATGACTCTTGGAAATCAGAAAGTGAAGATCCTAAGTTAGATGTCGACTGGAATGAAGATTGATTCTCCAGACTACAACCGGATTCCTTAACGACGGGCTCCACTGTTCATTCACTATGGCGGGTCCAAGTTGGGGGCAGATTTTCCCGCATCTTGTATCAAATCGCCTTCTAGCAAATAGCGCAGTCCGGCAAAAATTACTGTCTATGTCGGACCCAATCTCAATTATCAATCATGCTAAGGGCAATGGAATTGGCCCCGGAATACTTACTATAGAGGATTTAGAGATTCTAGAGAACATTGCAATCACAGGGAAAAAGGAACAACCACTAACCAATGGAGGAGAACAGATTGGTAGGACTATTGCTCCCATTTTAGAAGCCGAACCAAATGCTCCTCTCTATCGCAACAATTTGCCAGATTGGCGCAAAGAGGATTTTCCGTTGAATGCTGTCGAGTGTTCATTAGACATGCAAGTTCACTTTGACATCACGGGAAATAGTATCACTGAAGGCAAGATGGCTGACATCTCTAATGCCTTTAACGACCGCTTGCAAGTACTGGGCAAACTGATAGTAGCCAATTCCAATCTTCCACGTAAACCGATGGAGATAGCCCGTTTAAACGCAGAGAAAAGTCGGTTTCAAGCACGGGATAATCTGGCGGTGGCAATCGGCATGGTCAATGAACCACGCCACAGTAAAAATGGCCATTTGATGTTCTCATTAGAAGATGCAAGTGGCGAGATGAAATGTATTTTGATGGATAAGCGAAACGAAGGCCAAAGTGGCGAAAGTAGAATATCAATCGAAGCAGGATTAATGCCTGACGATGTGATTGGAGTTTCTGGTACCTTTAGTCAAACTGGTGATATGTTCTACGTTGATGACCTTCATTTTCCCTTGCAACATCGTCACGAGAAAACCTATGCTGAACAGGCAGTATCTGTTGCATTCCTGTCTGACATCCACGTTGGTTCCAAGACTTTCTTACTTGCACAGTGGCACAAGATGATCAAATGGTTCAACGAAGATCCATTGGCTAAGACCATCAAATATCTGATATTATCCGGCGATTGTGTCGATGGAGTTGGTATCTATCCAGGTCAGGAAAACGAGTTATCCATCAAGGATTTATTTGAACAATATTCTGAATTCGCTCGGCTATTGGAGTTACTCCCCGACTGGGTCGAGTGTGTAATGTTGCCTGGGAATCATGATGCTGTTCGCCCAGCAGAACCACAGCCGACTCTCGAAGCAGAAATTCAACAAGATTACAATTCTACTATATTCGTAGGCAATCCCTGCGCTTTTTCGTTACATGGAGTGAAGTTGCTATCCTATCATGGTAAATCGATTGACGACTTCGTGGCCGGACTGCGAACCGTAACCTATGACGACCCTGTAGAAGCGATGCGAATGATGTTGCGTAGGAGACATCTCGCCCCACAATGGGGAGGAAAAACACCACTTTCACCCGAACCAGAAGATGGTTTGGTCATTCGCGAGGTACCGGATATTTTTGTCACCGGTCACGTTCATGGCCATGCGGCAATTGATTTCAAAGGTACAACTTTGGTTTGTTCTTCAACTTGGCAAGACCAAACCAGTTACCAAAGAATGTTGGGTTTCCAACCTAAACCATGTATGTTAACAATAGTTAACCTTGGAACTCACAAGAATATTTCAATACCTTTTGCCTGATTACTCTAGATTTAGATAAGGGCGTAATAAGTCGAGATTCTTGGCCACAACCACTGGAACTCCGGCTTCTTCAAAGCCATCAATAGCTGATTGCCTGGATGGGTTAAAACCGATAAAGCTGCTTCCTTTAACGCGCATTGACAAATCCATTACCGAATCACCGACACTGACAAGATTCTCAGGGGGACAATCTATCGAATCAAGCATACGTGAAATTGCAGTTCCCTTATCCCAGGCACTGAGACGAGTAATACCATCATCGGTCAACCAGCCATCATCATCGAATTTGAAACCATTAGCAATCCAATCATCAACATCTAGCATACTGGCTATAGTCGAGACAAAAAGATCGACTCCAGCAGAGATTATCGCCACATATACCCCCTTTTCTCTAAGGTCTTGGATTAGACTCTTTGCGCCTGGCATCAACTTGATACCAGAAAATGCTCGGAAGATATCATCACGATGAATTCGTGCTTGCTTTTTCTTGAGCAAAACTATGTCTGCTCGCATGAACTCTTCATCGCTAATTTCACCTGCCAGAAATTTTGCCAGCATCTTGGAATTATCACTACCATAATGATCGTGTACTGTACGCCAAGAACTAACAGAATCAACCAATACACCATCGCAATCGAATGCAACACAACGGATTGAATCTTCTTCCATCTCCAATCACCATGAAATTAAGTAAGTTACGGCAAAAAAAGGGCATTCTATTTGAGAAGTAAAAGAGAGATCCGAGTATTGAATAACAAATGATTCAAAAACTCGGGAGGAGAAATCCCATCCCTCTCCCTCGTTATGAGAGAGAGGGGGGGGAAATCCTGCACGCAGCAGAGGCCACTTCACCCCCGAGGAGGAGAAGTGGCCTGCTTTGTGCCAAATATGGTACTTCTATCCTTTGTCCTTCAGTCTAATCTATTCGATCAGAATTCCCAGACTCTCAAGACAGCTCCTTGGTCACCCTGTCCTCCGGGGACATAGGCTAACTGAACTGAGAATCCATCAGCGCTGAAGTCATATCCATCTTCTGTCATTGTTCTAACATAGAACATATCTCCAGTGTTAAAGGTAGAGATAACTGTGCCAGCATCGGTTTCAGGAGCATCACCAAAGGTGACCAACGAGTTACTGTTGCTAGGTCCAAAACCGTAGACTGTTGGGTCAGCAAGACCATAGTCTACAATCGTAGTTCCACCAGTTGCATTGGTGTAGAACACGGTTACATACATTGCTTGAGTAGCAAGAGGTGTCTCAGAACTCTGAACATAGAAGCTGTAATGGGCATCACTGATATCCATTGCATTGTCAGCGTTTTCTACAAAGGTGAATCTTGGAACACCCTTGCCCCCACTGGTATCTGCTAAACTACTAGCCCAGACATAGATTACACCAGAAAGCACGACGGTGATTGCAACCATTAGAATAGTTGCGATAACCGGGCTCACTGCACCTTCATCATCGACTAGAGTTTCCTCAAGTTCTGCTTCATCATCCTCACGGCGACTCGAAAGCACCAAGGCGCTGACAAACATACCTGCAGCCGATATCACGAAGATACTCGGTGCGAATGATGGAACCGATGCACTAGCAATCAAGTTCACTACTATTGGTAGTGGATCTGCTGAAGCCAAGAACTTGTCCTCCGCTTCAGGGAGGACGACGCCCTTTTGGTTACAATCCTCGGCTAGTGGTTCATTGGACATGACGTTGTTACACCATAGACCATCTTCTAGGAATGGTGAACGCTTGTTTTCTAGAGGGACTTGAATTCCTTCACCATTTTCAAGGATAGTAACACCTTTTGGCACGTCACCTGGACAAGACCATTCTGCTGCCAAAGTTCCCGTTGTGACACAGCGATGAGCCTGTGGATAACTATACGACCAGAAGCGATCATCCTTAGATTTAGAAGAATCACAGAAAGAACCGACGCTTTGGTTCCAGTCTACACAGGTCAGAACATCCATTGTAACTGTAACTTCATTTGTTCCACGATAAATCAGGACATTCTTAGTATATTCCATAGTCTCTCCCCACTCAGGAGGCGACAATATATCACAACTTTGACTTTCTGAATGACCGTTAGTTTTCATGCAGACTTCAATCAGATGCTTGTAATTATAGTTTCCATTAGAGTTTGGTGCATCACCAGCTGCTCCTATTACTACGGTAGTAGGGACACTAGTCTTCGGGATGATATAATCCACACCGTGGAAGTCAAAGCCCTTTACTACATCAAAGTAGTAGTCAGGAACATTCTCTTTCACATTCTCAATACGGATTTCCATTGTCTTACTAGCCGACGATTGCTGATAGTTTGCAGGAGGCATGATTGCTGGATCATAGTTGTCGTATCCGATTGGTGAATTATTCGAATCATACAGAGTTACGATCATTGGACACCAAACGATATCCTTTTGGTGAACACCATCATCTGACACTCCGTTATGATCTGCATCTTGGAAGTAATCTACCTCTTCACTTGATGCTGTAGTTGTAGCATCCTTGATTAGATCAATAGTCAGAATATCTCCAGGTAGTCTTCCATACGAATTAGTATTGAGGGTAAACAAATCCGTATAAGTACAGGTTGTTGCCGGAGTGATAACCCAGAATGTTTCTTCTGCACTATGGTCAATATCGAATTTCATGGCTGATAGATTGAAACTCAAGTTTTCGACTGATTCATCATCTTCAGTTAGAGAAATCTTCCAAGGTGCTGAACCTGCGTTGTCTGTTGCAGAGTTGATATCTCCGTTTCCATCGTAGATTGCAATTCCATTAGCTGCATCCCAATTTAGAATCTCAGGTGCATCGTTCACTGGAACAACACCGATTGTAACTATTACTTCATCAGCGTAGTCAAATCCATCAGTCAAGTTCAGAGTGAGGCTACAATAGCCACCTTTCTCATTGCCGACAGCTTCGGTAACTTGGAGTCCACCGGTGGCTGAGACCATTGAGCTGATTGCAGGACAATCTTCTCCGACATCAACTTGCCAAGAATAGTTCTGGTCGCTTTCAAACGCCATGTTCAAATCCTCTGCCCAGCTCATATCATGAATCAAGCCCTTTAGTCCACCTTCAGAGTTCAGCGAACCATTGGTAGCCTCATTTCCAAGAGGGAACTCGAAGGTAACATTACCTTCAGATGCGAAGTTATCAAAGGTAGTGGTTACTCCAGCAGCGTTAGTTGACGATATACTTCTGAACACAGGCACTACATTACCTGGATCGACACCAGAGCCAAGAGGCGAGATGATAGGCTTATCATTAACATTGGCAACATTGTAGATCAGGGTCTGAGTCACATACAATCCGTGACTATCAGTAACAGTAAATTCAAAGCTATATGGTCCACCGAAGCTGCTTTCACTATGCTTATCTGCATTCAGATTAATCTCCATATTCAGGCCATTCCTAGTCCAGCTAAGCAATTGATCTGGTGGATTTGCAGTAGGATCATTCACGTAGGAACTGGTAACATCCCAATCAAGAATTACTGAAGCAGCATCATCTTGAGCATCCGCTGCTTTAGTTCCCAAATCAATTAGTTCGGCTGCCGAGTCCTCGTCGACAGTCATTGATGTAGGAAGGTTCGTGAAGTCAGGACATGCACGGAGAATATCTGTCTCCGCCCAAACAACTGCCTGATTCATATCGATGTCAGTGATGTCGGCCCAATCTTGCGCACAATCTGCATTAACCTTCACTCGGACGTCATATTCCTTAGGGTCTGTCGCTGTATTGCTACCAACATAGCTCTGATAAATCAGAACGTGATTACGTAGACTAGTTCCGCTTTCGAGGTTATCTGTCTCTTGAACAATTGTGATAGCACTAGAGAAACTCTCTGCTGTGCCGCCATTCACAATGGTCTGAGCCGGGTAAACTTGGCTTACATCGGTTGAACCTTGCACGAGAGCAAGTATTCTGAGTTCATTGTTATCAGTATTTAAACAAGACCAAGGTATTTGTATCTCTGTGTTACTAGAGACAGCATCTCCCATTTCTGCATTAACACCGGTGCAAGAAGCATCGTTGCTCCATCCCAGTAGGGAGTGGGACAACTTCATTCCATAGTTCGAGTTATCTGAACCCATGAACGCATAATCAGCATTGAATGGTAGATTATGCGCATGAGGGTTAGCAGCACCTGTGTTCGTCTGACCAGCTCCTGAGATTCTACTATCGAAGTAGATCTGGAGGTCGCCAGCAGTATCGAAATCGACACCTGTTACTGCGATGTAGAGGTTGTTAATGTCATAGGTGACATACAATCCAGCGGTAGAAGTTCCAGACATTAGTCCAGGAGCTCTATCGTCATGCGGTGACAATAGGAATTGTTCATCAACATCGGTGTTCCCAAGCCAATCGGTCATCGATCCATCGATGGCAATAGAACCAGCATTGAATGCACCTGATGCATATTCCGACCTTGCATTATCAGTCGATTTAATTGTCAATCCAACATCATCAGTGCCGGGTGTCCCATCTGAGTTATCAGGTGGGAATGAACTACCTAGGTGAGTAACATTGAGGTTAAACAAATTACCCTCATCAATTACCGCAGATGGTCCCACAATTAACTGAGATGCCTCGAGATCGTTGGCTACTGAAAGAATCCTTGCGTAATCTTTAGCATGAATCATGTTAGTAGAACCAGCCCAGCTCATATTCTCAATCTTTCCACTTGCTGAAGTGTATAGCGTAGTAGTTGCATCGGAACTTCCTCCATTCCAAGTGAATGGATTATCAGTATCGAGTCCACGGAATCCAGAAACACTTAGATCGACTAGGTCGACTGTAGTTGTTCCCTCTGCAAGCAGAGCGGTTCCAGAACTTGTTCCAGCGAAGAGACTTGCACCATCTGAGGTGATGACTGCATTATTAGCCTTGACAGCATTGTCAGAAGCACTGATTACAGCATCTCCAGTCAGGTGCAAAGATCCACCATCGACTTCAACACCATAGCCAAATCCACCTATATTGGTTCCGTCTAGAACAACTTCATCAGTTGCACCGACGATATTGATTCCAGTGCTTGCTAGAGCATTACCAGTGGTGTTAACCACTGTGATTGTTCCAGTCATTGCCGGATGAACACTGCAAGAGTAGTTCTCAGTTCCATAATCGACGAATGTCTTGACGAAACTTGAACCGAGATTCAGAGTCCCACCACTACTCCATGCGCCAGCAGGTCCTGTTCCCTCAGATGTTACATCGTGCGGTTCATCACCTACGCCATCTCCATCAGAATCGAAATACTCAATTGCTCTCCAGCGGATAGAATCTCCCTCCTGGATAGTCATATTATGAGGTACGAATTGATCAGCGTTGATATCGACTGTGAACACGGAACCTGCAGTTCCGCCAGCAGCAGTAAAGACTGAATTTGTATCTGTCATATCACAGCCATCGGTAACCAGTGCATTCTCAAGAACATTGATATTATTTCCAGAAGATGTCACAGTAGCACTACCAATACAATTCTCAATCCAGATACCCACTGCAGAAGGTGCAGTGCGGCTTGCCGATGTGGAAATGTCATTGTCATTGATGATAAGTCCTCCACCAGCACCGCCCAAAGCGACGTAGGCTTCGATCATCTGTCCACCGTCACCATAGGAATCCGCAACATCAATACTATAGGTTCCAGCAAGTGATGGGTCGGCTGCAGAATCATATTGCTTGAATGGATCGATATCTTGATTCGAAGATAGACTGTATCTAGGGTATGAATCAATTGTTCCATCAGGTTTTGTGATAGTGAGTGAACCTTCATAGTAAGCCCAACCATCTGTCTTAAGACGGATGCTTAGAGTCTCACCTGCAACTATTGTAGCAGAGCAAGTGCTGAAGGTCGAATAACTGTATTGACCAATACTGCAGCGCATGTCCTTTTGTGGTGGAGGTGTGGTTACACCATCGATTAGAATACCGCCATCGGCATCAATCAAAGTATTGCCACTTATTTCTCCATAGCCATTCAATTCGTAAATACCGGCATAGGAAGAATCTCCGCCACCATGAATGGTGTTATCGGTGATTTCCCAACCCAGAGATCCACGCATGTAAATCGCTTCCTTAGCACTCCAGAAGGTGTTGTTATCGACAATCATTCCAGTGCTTAGAGCACTCTGTGCATAAACACCATACAGCGACTCTACGCTACCAGTGAAGTTGTTATTACGAATAACTACATCATCTGCGTAACCATTGTAAGTAAACCAGATATCTAGTCCACCAGTATCTATGAATGTGTTATTTTCAACAATAGTATTATCTGCACCAGGGTCTGCAATAGATCCCCAGTAGTATACATTGAACATTACACCGGCAGGGCAACCAACTAGGGTATTTCCTGTAATCACCGAGTTTCGTGCTCCAGTCCAGATACACGTGTCCGATGAATAGAACGAAGTGCTTCCTGAAACCTCATCATTTGGTTCGAAGTGAACCAAAGTTGAGCCGGTAATACTCATATCAGGGAACCAAGTACTAGATGGCCCTGATGGGTATGCTGAAGCAACGATTCCGCCGATTCCGTTTATTATACTGTCCTTGATATCAATATCAACAACGTGAGCTTGTCCAAGTTCCCAGCCAAGACGTCCGATATCATCGGTAGCCATGGTGGTAACAACGGTATTATCAAGAGTTATTCCAGCATCATATGGGTAACTTGCAGTGAACAATTGTGTCCTGTAAGCAATATATGAATATCCACCTGTAACAAAGACGTCGGATCCAGTCAAATCTAGATTAGTTCCGTCTTCCATTATTACACGGTAAGCATCAAACATAACCGCACTGTATGACCAGTCGATATTGTTTGTAAGACGCCCGAGTCCGTTGTTCCAATCTACTTCGGTAAAAGATCCACCGAGATTTGTATTGTCATATGAACGCTGAACGAGCGAGGTCCTTACATAGTCATTAAAGCCCCAGTTTTTACAATCTACCACGTTCTTCTCATAGGTAGTTGTAGAAGTCGAACAAACTCGATAATCGATGTTATCAGTCATTTCATGTGACTTTGCATTCGACGCCGTATCCGTTAAGACAAGACTGCTTTCATTGATAAATCTGAAATCTGCAACTGTGCTAGTATATTCTATCTCAGCAACACCAGAAACATCATACCCTGAAAGATCCATATCAGTCTGGCCGTTACTATCGACTAGATAGATATTGAATATCAACTCTGCAAGACCATTGGAATCGGTCTCTGCACTACTTGCAATAGCATTGTTTTCATCAAGCATGATGACATTGACTTCTTCGACTGCAGTTGCACCCATTCCATCAACATCGGCAGTTAAGGTATAATCGAATCCACGTGCTCTCTCGAATAATCCGCTGTCGGATACTATAATCTGATTAGCAATATTGGTGTCTCCAACTGTTCCATCTACAAAGACGACATTAGAAGAACCTGTAATCTCGACATCAACAGTATTGGTGAATACGCTATCAGTGATAGTTATGTCACCAGATCCTTGAGCCTCTAGTCCAATTCCATTAGCATTTAATGCAAGACCAGCAAATGATACATCAGCGGAAGTATATTGTCCGAATTTGATAGCTGCACCTGTGTTAGAACCTATGGTTCCAGATACGGTTGCTTCCATATCGTTCTCGTAGAATACAGCTGCATGCAGAGTATTCTCAAGGGTGACATTCGTGAAAGCAATTGTACCACTGGATGTGAAACCGGTATCAATACCATAATCTCCACCGGAAACGGTTAGGCCGTCAACAACAAAGGCATTGGTCCAACCATCTACGAGGAAAGCAGTGGCACCAGCAGGGCTAGTGACATCTACAGTGTTGATTGAACCGATTGTTGCTTCTCCAGCAGTTGCTCCGACAGTAATTGCATTATCAACAGAACCTGTTATGCTTCCATCGTTGAAACTTGCAATCATTGCACCAGCAGGTTGTAGTGTTGCTATCAGTTCTTGTCCACCATCTCCCCATGAATCACCGAGAGTGATTTTATAATCGCCAGGAGCATAGAATGTTCCCAATTCATAGAATTGATAATTAGAGAACGAGTATGTTCCCCAATTTTCAACTGAGGTATAAGTTGAACCGCCATCTGTCGAAAGTTCAACATTAACGTAAGCCTCTGCAGCCCAACTATATGTTTGTAGGGTCATGTCAAAGGCTCGGTTAGGAGCCAAGGTGAAATCACATTCCAAAGAAGTGAAACTCGGGTTATATGCTGCGCCACCAAGATCACATACCTCAGGATTTTCTGTGTTATCATCAGCTGCAGCCAGTGAGGCTGTCATTTTTGCGCCACCATCTCCCCATGTATCATCCAAGACGATGGTATATACACCAGCATCTGAATAAGTTACAAGTGGATCATAGGTTGTGTAACTTGAAAAGTAATACGGACCGAAGGAAGCAGTAACTCCGTCAGGATTTGTTACATCGACGCTAGTCTCGCTACCCCATCCATACTGATTTACCACGATGTCCAGAGACTGCCCAGCCGGAACTGTGACTGTGCAACTCAAAGATCCTCTCCAGCTACCGTAATAGACACCAGGTCCACCAAGAACACAAAGTGGTGGTGGTGGTGGTGGTGGTGGATTGTTAACTACTGAGATACCAGTTTCACTATTGGTCAGGACATAATCCCAAACTTGAGGTTGAGCATTAACTGAACTGATACCAACATCAGCATTCGAAATGCTGAAGTTATTGGCATCTGCTTGTGTAGCCTTCTCGTTGAATAGCAGAGCAATTCCGCCATTAGCGGTAATGGTTGAGTCGTCAAGGTTGAATATTGAATCCTTGCCGATTTTAATGATGCTATCGCCTGAAGAAGCTGCTGCACCAAGAATAGTCGAGCCACTCTCAACAATCATTGAAGCACCATCGCCCAAATCGATTGCTGCGCCAGAGGCGCCGTAACCTATGTTGGACATCTTTCCATTATCTAGAACAAGAGTTCCTTGTACTACTACTAGTCCCGGATATAGGGTGGTAGCAGACATCAAGTTACCCAAGACTTCAGCCTCATTGGTCGAAGTAAAAGTACTGCCTGTGCCAATGGTCAAGATTGGAATGAATGCCGAACTACCAGCGATCTTCCATTGATTCTTGATAATGACATTACAGCCATCCAGAGTAACATTGGTTTCCATAGTTACTTTCGCCTCAAAGGTGAAAGTCTCACCTACATCGTATGCATTAGGATCTGCTCCATCACCAGCAAGGCCAGCGACTTCATGAGCACCTAAGTCAGCACAAGTCATTGATGTACCATTCAAAGAGACAGGTAGTGGTTCGAGAACCACAGTAAGAGTATCCCCTGCAGAATACTTTCCTGTGGTTATATCGTCACAAATATCATCAGCATTGACATCCAAACACCCTGGATACCATCCGTCGGTAGGGAGGGTGTCGTTGACTCCACCAGCACCCCATACGTGGACTGTATTCAGATCTACTGCATTGCCATCCTCATCTGCGGTTATGACCCAGACATTAGCGGCAACACCAGTGGCGTTAGACTTAGTTAATCCGATTGCAAATCCTTCAAGGTTTGTTACACTATCGAAGTAATTTGCTGAAACGAAGTGATCTGCCTTGGTAACTGGACCTGTTGATGTATCCTTAGTTACGATAACGGTCGCAAGACCTCCATACCAAACATCTGCGGAAGATACGAGATTAACCAAACAATCACTTGGGCCAGTACAAGCGCTAATAGGATCGAGTGAACCATCACCATTGGCGTCGATAGTTAGGTCTACTGCGATCAAGCGAACATCAGCATTGGATGAGGTAAAGGCTACGACTTCTCCGGCAACATTACCAATTGTTGTTGAAGTGACATGTGTCTCTCCAACGGTCAATACGGTATTCCTAGCATAGAAAGCGTTACCAGTTGCTGCACCAGTAGATACGTGTGACACAGTACCATCTGCAACAGTGACTCGGTTTTTATTACTCGAATCAGTGCAACTGAAATGCATTCGACTAACAGTAAAGGTTGAAACTTCGAGATTATATCCACAGGTGTTTATTCTGATCTCTCCTGTAACATCCCATCCGGTTCCTTTCAAAGTATTAGTCGAACTTGCAACTCCAGTGAAGAGGATGTTTTCTACATCCAAGTTTGCCATTGTTACAGGTACGGAACCTCCTTTGACAATGATGTCGTCAGCATCGATATCAGTCATCATTGCATTGTATTTTGTAGCAACTGGACCGATTCCGGCATAGTCATACATGACATCGCCATCTATCAGTGTTATATCCTCAAGAGAATAACTTGTTGCAGAAGCAACTCTTACTCCATCAAGATAAGAAGCACCTGTAACCTGCAGGTTGTTCACATATGTACAACTAGCATAGAGTCCACACCATGCGATATCGCCGCTAACTCCGCGTCCTGCAGAGTCTAGTGCGTATCCAGCTGAGTCACCAGTTAATGATGCACTGACGTTCTGCAGCCAAACCGCTGCGAAATCGACATCAATCAAATTCACGAGGGAGTTGGTGACAGTTAGATTCTCTACGGTCAGTGAACCCTTAGTCGAGGCTCCATCGCTAACATCGTTAACGATTGCTCCACCATCGGCGTTTTCGTTCAGATTACAAATGTTCATTGTTCCTTCAGATAGTGTGACCACAGAATTTCGTGCGAAATCAAGACAAGAGTCTTTTGCATTAGAAATTGTGAAATCACTCATTGTGACTACAGTACCATCACCGCTACCATGACTGAAAGCCTTAGCGACGTTATCGAAGGTTATGTGGTCCATGCTGAAATTACCAACGTTAGCACTAGTGAAAGGCTGACCTGCTGCATGGTTGCCGTGACGGCTACCTGCAGAGATTGCTGCTTTACTTGTATTCTTGATGTCCACGTAGGACAATAGATGCCTATTGTCGGTTGAACCAGCACAGTGACCGGTGAAAGCTATACCCAGCCAATCTTGACCGTTTACGCCTTCGAAGGTTACGCTGCCGTTTCCTTCGGTTGTGAGTTCATTTCCAACAATTGACACTTCACTGCAAGATCCATCAATAGAGATACCCTTGCCGTTAGCGACTTGGAAGACCACACCGGGCGCGACATTCATTCCTGCCTGGAAAGAGAGATAATCTCCTACGGACGGATCGATACGAACTGGTGAATCAAGCATTGTATAGTTACGATGGCTCCATTGAGTTTCGGTAACATCTGTCCCCTTGCCCTCGAATGGTAACAAACGAGTTCTAATCGAACAATCATTGGTAGCATCATCATAGCAATAGTTGCTGACATAGCGATGCCAATAAGGCGCTATGTTTCCGGCCTTACTGTAAGTACTTCCAGAATTTGGCATTTCGATCATCGAACTGTACCAATTGTATTGGAAAGAGAGTTCGAGAGCGCTACTAGCATCGTCACGGAAATACATATTTCCTAGGCGAGCGATGTGTACGCGACTATCGTTATCCGATCCGTTATACTCGGTGCCGAAGTAATTGAAGTAGAAGTTATCTGGCATATCCATATTTACGTTACATCCAGCCTTGTTACTGTTCCAGTAAGAAAGATATGAACAATAGAAGGAACTTGGTCCTCCACCGCTTGTTCCAGTTAATTGCTCATCGTAGTCGACGAGTTCGTCCATACCGCGATCGAAGGTCTCCCATGAATTTGCTCCGTTTGCTCCAGTGGAGATACGGAAGTTGTTCACGTGAGGATTTCCTCCATCCCAAGGAGTGGTTGAATCCCTCATGGTTGCACCATGAGTTCTGGTATCGTCTTGATAGCCAGAAATTGCCTTGTTGTAGTATGCATATGGGTTTCCTCCAGAGAGATATCCGTCACAATCATCAGAGTAGTGGAACTCAATCTCGTTGGTAACGTCATAGAATAGAGCTTGGAAAGAACAGGAAACTGTCCTAGTTACGCCCATATCGTGCCATTCGACGACGAAGACCATGTTTGGATCTCCAACTTCAAAAGAAGTGACCGGAGTAGAGTTGACATTTGCCCCAGTTCCCGAGGATCCTCCAACAACGGAGGTATCACGCGCAACTGCCTTGTAGGTAACTGTCGAACCACGTTCTAGATTTTCAAGAGTGTAGGTCCAGTCACAAGTAGACACGAGACAGTTGTTAGGATTTCCTCCTGCAGGTTCCAAAAGTTGTTCGGTCCATGTTGCAGTTGTAGGCAGTGTTAACCCAGGAGCGGTGATTTCGTAGTAAAGTGTAGGTTGAGATCCTGCTTGAGCGCCTATGTCGAGCCCTATTGCTGGGTTTCCGTTCTCGCTGATCGTGAACTTGAAAGTCCTTGACTTCGAATGCGAATCAGTCATTGGACTGTGTTCGACAGAAGGTGCAAAGGTATCTGGCTCAGGTCTGATTTTGCTCTCAGCATACGAGGTACCATAGGTGCTAGCGGAATTCTGATCCTCCCTCATTCCGAGAGAGAATCCACTCCACTTATTTGTGGTGTCCGTGTAACCAGCTTCACAATTTGGTGAAGCGCTGGTCGAGCGGAAGAAGTAGGTCCAGCCGTGACTGTTGACACAGATCCAGTTTGCCTTGGTTGTCTGGTAACTAGTACCGGTTTGCTCGAGTGTAAACTCGCCGAACTCGGCATTTGTGAACGTAGTAGGGACTGGAATTAGGTGAGACATTGTACGATATACAGTCTGCTCAATTGGAGCGGTGATTCCGCTACCAATTGGTTCAACGATATCGGTTGTACCGCTACCGATTCCTGTGACAACCCATGTACCCTCTGTTGAATTATACCAGTATAGTAAATTCATATTAGGACCATGAGTTTCATCAATAGCCAAGAATCCACCATCTGCGGTGTGATGCTTGATTTGTTCAGAGGTCGCACCCCAATTATAGGTAGGTGCAGCGTTTGGACTATTCATCCACATTACTCTCCACTGTGGTGCGGAATAAGTTCCAGATCCGCCACCAGTGGTATCGAAACAAGCCGAGGAGCCGGTTCCACAATCGCTGGTATCCCATTCGTGTAGATATTCATTGGATGCGCCTTCCCAGTAAGTTAGTTGGCGATCATAGAAAGTACTGTGCGAATAACCATCATCGGAGTTTACGCCCTCGGTGAGGATCTGTAATTTCCTGTCATTTGTCGGAGCGTTTAGAACATCTTCAACAGAGAACGTATAGGTTGGTGTGTTAGCCGCGTTAGGAGTTGAAACGGTATCCTTTACAGACCAGTAATACTCAACATCAGTTCCTTTAACCAAAGCACTGGTTTGTGCCTTGACATGACATTTCTGAGCAGTGCAAGTTCCAATAGTATCGGCTTCAGTTGATGTTTGCGTAGCCCAGCTATCGGTGGTGTAGACCAATGTTGGTCCGTTTCCAGCGGTTGTATCTATACCAGTATCGTCACTGAAAGTAGCGAACATGGTCCTTGCGCCTTCGACGTAGGAGGTGACTCCATCATAAACAGCCGACAGCAGTTCAGGTGCAGCAGTATCTGCTCCAGCTGAATATGTCACAGTCAGAGACGGAGATACATAGTTACCGCCGAAACCTTGGCGTGCACCCATAGAGGTTACACCAGTCTTGGTGTAATCGATATGGAATCCTGCGCCAATACGATCGCCAGCGAGGTATGCAGTTTGCACTGCTCCGCCGACGCCGCTTGCACAAGATGTTATTGAGTTACAAACATCTCCATTTACCATTGATCCAGAAGATCCGAGGTTGAGCCAGTTTTTGGACCCTACAGTGTCACTACCGTATGTTGATGCAGAGCACTTGTAAGTAGATCCGGCACAACTGTATGTGGTACCAGACATGTACGGATCCACTAGATTAGTAGTTGAACACGACGGACTTGATCCTGTTGTTGCTTGTGCGGTTCCACAATCCTGCATGATGACGATATCTAAAGGCTGATTGGAGTATGCGCCACCGTAGTAAGCGTAACCGATTTTAACGCTCAGGGTTACCTTACTGACTGTTGCAGTGCTTGGAATAGCAGGCAGGTCGAGTGAGATCCAGGGAGCATATTTTGCATAATAGCTGGTTCCGTATCTCCATTGCGTATAACTGCTGTAAGAATTCCTAGGACCGCAATATCCGTAGGTGATACGACAATAGCCATGAACCGAGGTTGCAGTGGTAAGTGAAGGATCCAAACTGATCGGGAATACTCTCTCATCAGAAAGTAGCCAATCTACTTCGACCATGGTCGAAATGACAAGGACGCCATCTACGTATCGAACGAAGTAAGTCGCTATGTAGTCCTCTTGGGACAGAACTGGCTCATCTGCGTTCGAAGGTAGGATTGGTGCCTGGGTGACTAGTGGCTCTGGAAGAGAAGCAAGTATCTCTCCAGATGCGATGTTTCGAATTGTTAGTTCAGATTGTGTCTGAACCAACTGATCGAAATCTATCATTTCATCACCGAGATAGAGTGCATAGCCTAGTGGGAGGATCATCTCCTCTGTCAAACCAAACCAAGCAGAATCGCCGAGCATCTCTGCAGTTGGCCTCTCACGAATGATGAGGTCCTGCTTTACCATGCCCGCGGTGACGGAATAGTCCAAATCGAATCCATCTAGCAGATGGTAGCGCAGAGTATTACCTCCAATGCTAGTGCTAGATTCAGATTCTATGAACTTGTAGTCGGAAATCTGTTTGCCTGTTTCATCAAGCATGGTGACCCTGGGGTTGATTCCAGTGACTATCGGGTCGACGTTATCGTCGGGGACATCCACGGAAACACCGGAATAGGAGTCTTCGCTGAACTTGACTTCAACCAAGTTCTTCTTAACTTCCCAGCCATCTGCAGTAGAGACGATATTCAAATCGATCTCCTTCCAGACACCATCTTCAAGATAGTGCACTGGATCTGCAGTGGTTACCATGTGGGTTTGGCCTTCGTCATCCAAATAGGCTTTGGAATTAAGAGATCTAAGTCCCTTTAGTTCCTGGGCCGGATCAAAGGCGTCATACGCCACCGGTCGGTATTGGTCAGGCAATGCAAACACATCATCGGTTATGGAATTATTCTCCTCTACCAATTCTGTCTTTTCATCGCTCGTGTTTTCCACAACCCCTGCCAAAGGCATTAGGGCCATCAAAACACAGAGGAAAAGGGCAATGCCCAGTCCCCCCCAAGCTGTCGCTTTCTTATTCTTTATTGTTTTAAGCATACGTCATCTACTCCTTACGGACTCTATGTGCTCCCTCGCAGGATTTGCACCCCTTATGAGTGTTCGGGTACAATTGCTTTTATTATATCCATCAAAACGGCTACTGGTTACTTTTTTGCGAGGTTATTGGCGAAGTGGTAATTCTTTTTGTACGCGCCGAATATTACATGTTGGCTCTGAATCTAACAGCCTTTGAAATCAATAATTATCTTAAAAAACCTAGTGGATATTTTTGTCAAGCGCGCCAATCTTGGCAAAGGAAAATGAGAGGAAGAAGAAAAGGGAACTGAAGGGAGCGGCGAACCGCTCCCCTCAGTATTTTTATACATTCAAATTTGTATTTCTATGGGTTGCTATTGCAATGGATCAGTAATCCCAATCCTTGCCTTCGCCATCTTCTCCACCACGGGAGAGGATGAAAGCACCTGCTATGAAGGCCACTACGACGATACCAATGATGACGCCCCAGGTCCATGAAGGCACAGCACCATCGACATCAGTAGTACTACCAACATCGGTTCCTGTCCCCTGGCCCGGATCCTCACTAACACCGACATAGTCGATATCTGCGGTAGATATAGCGGTATCATAATTGCCCTTTAGATCCATAGGAACTACAGCGAAGTAGAACTTCTTAGTTCCCGGAGCTGTGCTCATTGGGACATCAGCAGAAGTTGCACCAGCAGCTGCATTGACACAATCGCCTGGCATATCTCCAGCAGCACTCCATGACGAGTCTCCATAACAGACCATCCAATTAGCGACATCACTGGTATTACCAGTAGCAGTCCATGAAAGAGCCCAGACGCTGTCACCGTTAGCTACAGTAATTGCGGTAGCAGTTGGGTGATTGTCGACTTCGGCGTCAGCGGTAGCATTTGCAATTCCAACTACAGCATTACATCCAGCGTCATTACAGACACTTATTGTAGCAAAGTATGTTGTTCCGTGAATTGTGCTTCCCTGACCGCTTAATGTAGCAGCAGTCTGGGTGATCGAAAGACCTTGCACATTCGTTGGATCTGCGCATCCTGGCGCATTTTCACAAAGTTCTATTACGACTCTATCGGAATCGGTATACGATCCTTGATAGGCCCATGACATTCCGATACTTCCGCCCTTTGAAGCAGCCATTATGAAGCCCATCGGGTGTGCAGTAGGAGGTTCAGCCAAAACCAATTCTCCGCCCATTAGGACGATTTGCCCTTCAGCGATAGTTGGAGCGTTGGCACCAAGTATGATATTGATCGTTCCAACTGTTCCTGTAACGTCATCAGATGCTGATAACTCAGTCCAAACACCATTGGTGTCAACATACCATACACTTGTTGGGTTAAAGTTAGCACTATCATATGTGATTGAGATAATCTGGTCAAGAACAAAGGTAGCATCGTAAAAAGTAGATGGAACATAATCTAGAACGGCTACAGAGTCATAAGTCCCTGAATAACCATCTAGGCTTTGTCCAGTATAGCCAGAAGTACTATCTGTTAGATTGATTGAAAATACACTCGCTGAGGAATATGTCAAATCATATACCATCGAAACACCACTAGCAGAGGTTGAATCTGCTACAATGCGGTTCCAAACTGTGAAAGATACCGTGTCACTTGCGGTAGTGAAGCCATCGCTGACAGTTACACTGACTGTTTGGTAACCAATCCATAGGTCGCCGACTACTTGCATTGTAGCACTACTGAAAGTTTTACCAACTCCATCGAATTCACCAGCAAATTGACCAGAAGGATCTACTACCATTCCAGGATAGGTCCAGTTGTAGACTAGTGAAGAACCAGTTGGATCCTCGATATCGCTAGCATCAGCCTCGAGCGTTATAATGGTCTCGTCGCCAATTATGATGGCGCCTGTTGTCCCAAGGGTCAGAGTAACGGTAGGCCTATTATTCAATACTAAAACGGAATTTAATCTCTTCACATCATTGAAAGAATTCTGATCTTTAACCACGCCTCTATGAGTAAAGTCGACGGTGGCCGCGAGATCATATGCGCCTGGAGTAAAGACGTAAGCGACGCATGCATCACCTTCGCTCGGTCCAGTGCCACCAACATCGGAATAACTCAATCCGCCAGCCATTTCGCCATTGAAACACTCATTTGCAACTTGAGAGGTAGTGACACCGGTGCTGCGATCAGTAATCTCGAAGGTTATATTCCAAACGTATTGTTGGTCGTTATTCAATGCAGCAGGGTTGTTACCATTGTGGCTAACCCTAGCCTGCACGGTAGCAAGACCTGGTTCAAGAGGACCATCGAGCAATCCGGGATCCTCAGAGACACCAGATGGGAATCCATTTGCATCTAGAGTATCAGAGGGGTACCTCTGATTAATTATCAAAGAGGTGATTGACATATCGTGGTAGTTTGAAATATCTCCCTCTATCATATCCTCACTAGTAGAAACATCATCGTCTTGCAACTTATTTACTTCACATGAATCTGTTACTGTTAGAGTTGTATTCATAGCGTCGCCATTATCATCGGTTTGATTAGATTCGCGGTCACACTCAGGTGAATAAATGCCGTAGATGGTGTAATTTACCATTAGAACTTCGATTTGATAAGTTCCTTCAGTAACTCCACCATTAGGTGTTACTGTTCCATTGAGAGTCCATTGATCACCCATACGCATATTCCAGCGGTCATCGCTTTGATTATTGGTTCTGTCATCGCCAGCCTCGTAAGTCAAGACATTTTCATTTGTCCCAATCTCATCGAATCGATAAACAGTACCATCGTAAAGAAGAGAGTTTTCTTGTTCTTGTGCGCTTTCTCCACCATGGTGATCTCCGCCATGAGTTTGATTGTCGCCATCCAAATCAGTCCAATACTTAGCATCTGAGACTGCACCAGAGACACCCAACTGGATTTCCACATTACGTGCTTGCCAAGAGATAGAACCAGCGGTTGTGACAGTGAGGGTGAAATCCTTATCGTCAGGACCGCCTTCTACATTCTTACCGGAAAACCATTCCAAATCGACTATGACATCAGTCCAGTCGACTACGGCCACGAATTGTACCATCTCGTTATTGTCTGGTTCTGCATCAACTACGCCAGATGCACCTTCGACATCGAGTTCTACCTTGACTTGGTAAGTACCCACTGTGGGCGTCCAAGTTACAACTGATCCCTGGACTACTAACAGGTATGCTCCTCCATCAAGGACTGCTTGAGGTGCTAGAGTGGTTTGAGGACATGCGAATACATCATCACAGATAACATCGCTATTAGTCCACACCAAAGCTGCACCATTAGAATCAGACGCAATAGGACCTACTGTACCACCGGGTTGTCCGTCAGGGTCTTCGTAGACAGTGACGGTTATGCCCATCTGAGTAATGTCGGCAGTGCCAACATTTTCGATGAATAGTTCAAATTGTACTTCATCGCCAGCAAAAATTTCGTTAACCGCAGGTCCGAAAGAATCCGCCGGTTGACTTGCTCTTGGTTCAGTGATATCCGTGAGTTGACCATCAGGTCCGGCACGGGCATCTGTATCATTGCTTGTTTTGGTTTCATCCAACTCAGACCAGCCGATGCTCGCAAAAGCGCTCATAAGCAAAATCATTGTCAGTATTATAGGGGTTGTCTTTCTCATACTAATTTCCTCCAGTAAGGTCGGGTAGCCGTCCGTAGGTCATACAATGTATTTAGCCATTGGGCCAATCAATTTGTATAATTCAATATCCACCTAGGGATTGTAAGGCGGATTGACTTCTACGCAGCACCACATTGAGCGAGTTGACAACCGGTGCTCAATAGATGAATGGTACATATAATTTGTATTAGGTATTATGTTCGCTGAAACCATCAATTCGTTGCCCGTAATGCTTCGGAAGGAGAAATGTCCATAGCCCTCCGAATAGGCACTATGGAGGCTAGAATGACCAATGCCCATCCCCCTATAAGAAGCCAAGAGATTACCGATAACGGTATACTGAACTCAACCCCTTGTTCTGCCCAAAAGCGCTGATAGATTGCATAATGGAAGCCGATTGCCACCGCTATTCCATTACCCATCCCAAGAAGTGCAACCCAGGAAACTTCGATCAAGAGAGAGGCCCTTGTCATACCCCTTGTATAACCCAAAGCTCTGAGCATACCGATTTGGCTACTTCTTTCACTAACCGAACGCACTGTTACAACACCGATACCGGCAATACCCACTATCAAGCCGAGGGCGAGATAGCCTTGGAAGATAGATAGGATTGCAAATACTAATCCTTGTATGATTAACATCTCCTCTTCAACGATTAAAACTGAAACTCCTACGCTCGAAAGATCTTTGCCTAAAACCTCTTTTAATTCTGAAGACGATACCTCACCGCCATGAGAAACATACACACGCGTCAAAGTGCCTCCGAAGCGTTCTTCCACCAATTCACCATCTAGCCAAATACCAGCACTGAATAGATTTGAGGACTCAGAAAGTATACCACCAATAAGGATTTTCTTCTCATTACCCGGGTTTGAAACATCAATTACAAAAATTGAATCTCCAATTGAAAGTTCCATGCCAGATATCGCCTCGCCACTCAGAGGATCAACCAAAATAAATGACGAATCGATAAAGGCGATATCATCGCGGATAATTAACGAGTTCCAAGCTTCTTGCGAACTAGTTCCCAGACTCTCATCCCACTCCTTTAGTGGTATTGCACCATGATCGACAAACCCTTGATCTACACCTCTAGCAACATATGGTATTCGTTCTTCGCCTTGCTCAATCCAAACAACTGCCTTGTGAACTCGTCCGATAGCATCTATTTGTGTAATATCAGTATTATTTAGCCCCCATTCAGATAGGTTTTCTGAGAGGTCGAGAGGACTCTGCCTACTCGAAGACAATATAATCTCAAAATCACCACTCGCATCTTCGACGAATCCCGAGGAATGCATTTCGAATTGTTCGGAATAACCAGCGAGGACGACGACACTAAACACAGTGATCGAAAACATACCCATCAATACAGCAGTTCGTAGCGGAGTAGCCGCTGGATGGGCCATTGAGACTGGAACTAGCGGCCCCCATCTCTTGGTGACAAAGGGTCTGCGACCAATCCATGATGCAACTGTTGGCGCTAATCCAACCATAATCAAAACCCCAGCGAGTACCTCGATGATGCCTAATACGGCGAAGGTTAATTCATCAGGCTGAGAATTTGCCCGAACAGGGTCAAGAGAATCTGGTAAAATTGCCCAAACCATCAAAATAATACCCGTAACTGAAAGTGTGGTTAAAGTTGATTTGCGACGCGCCCATAACAATAAGCCCTTCTTGGAGTTAATCATTTCAGGGATTACGAAGGTAAACAAGGGCACTAAACCGATAATTAGCATAGAAGCCGCTACATGCCATGTCGCTAGATAGATTGGACCAGTGGAATCCATAGTCAGCAATGAAAGACCGGCTAATGCCCCACCGCCGATACTCGTAATTATCAGCAACAATAACCACCAGGGAACGCCTCTAGCCCTCGAAAGCGGGCCTCCTTTGAGGGCTTTGACGATATTCAAGTGACTGGTTGCCAATGAGGTCATCCATATCGTGGCCATCGAAATTAGGAAGCCATAGGCAGCCCCGTCGAGCATACTATTCCACGAAGCGGCAAATGCGAGTGAAGATGCTCCTGCAGAAACAAATACACTACTAAAGGCATAACCGATTAGTAGAGCGAGAAATAGTCCTAAAACAGCACCGATGAGCGAGGCTGCCAGAGAGGAAAGAATACCTTCATGCATTGCTAAAGCACGTAAATCGGCTCGTTTCAAACCGAGTGCACGGACTACACCTGCTTCTGAGCGCCTCTCATCTGCCAACATGATGGCAATTGTGATGACCAAAAGAACTCCAGCAATAATGGTGAATGTACCAAAGACCAAAAACATCGCTGAAAGTGTGCCTGCGCCTTCCTCTGCATTTTCAAAGGCGTCTAGTTTGACCGACTTTGCCCTCAAACCCATTACCTTGTGATCAGAGACTCCATCGAGCCAACTCTCCAATTCCGTTAGGTTAGCACTCGAAATGATGAGCATACTACGCTCACCCTCTTCGGCAGAGGCAAGGCGTTCTCCATCGCTAAGATTGACCATACCGATAATCAGATTACTCAACTCATCGAGTCCTGGGGCATCGATTTCGGTCATCGTGTCATTTATCACAAATTGGAATGGTGTATCGTCACCATATGCATAGGGAATTAGACCGGTCAGCCATAGTTCGTCTTCACCCAATAGAACTAGTGAATCTGCTATCATCAAGTTGTGTTCATCTGGTGCAAATGAGGCATTGACAGCCAAAAGCAATTGTGGAATCTCTCCGAGTCCAGCAACATCGACTGAGAGTGGCAAACGAATGGTCAGATTTCCGCTTTGATCGATTAAAACCCCATGAGGAGTAGTGCAGAAAATATCTCCTCCTTGAGCAGCATAAACAGTAGTGCATTGCCCATTAACCGCCCCTAATGTCTCAATCCCCGTACTATTCATCCGAGTGAGTTTTCCTTCCTCATCGAGTAATAGCATATTGGCCAATCCAGTCCAATTTTGCGGCGATGATATAGAGCCGTCAAGTGAATGCCAACCCGATTCATCGCCGAGAAAAATCCTACCATCGTTTGAGGAAAGCCACTTTGCCGTAGTCGTTATGACTTCCGAGCTCTCAAGATTAGTCAAAGTTGTCGAGAGTAGCCCTTCACTCATAACCCAAGTACCATTGTCCAGAACCTCCATCTGTACATCGAAGACGGTTGTATTGAGATCTGAGTCGACGAATGTAGTTCGATTGTAGACAGCAGCGACATCGCCTTCTCTCAATTCCAAAGCCTTCTCATCCGAGTCGGTAGGTATCAGATGGAGACCTGATGATGAAGCCACAAGCAAACCATCATCGCTCAATGCAACATCAGCGATTAATCCGCCTTCAGGCACCTGCCAGGTATGGTAATCACCACCGCGGTCCTTCTGATAGGAAACCGCACCGCCACTAACGTACCAATCCCCTTCTGTTCCAGCGAGTATCTCGCTAATTTGGTCATCGGGTAAGGAGAGGATTCGATGATAATTATGACTGATTTTTATCAAAGGAATCTGCAAAACCTCCACTACATCTCCCGATGAAAGGTTTGTGGCGTTTTCTCGCCAGGAATCCATGAACTCGCTGCTAAGACGGCCTAATCCGCTTTGTGAAGTGATCGAAATAACGTCGGTTGAATCATCCTTATCCAATTTGAAACCGACATCGGAATAAGTGGTTATATCGTCGGCTAATGACAATAATTCATCGCCTACCTCATTTGCAGTGTTAGGATCATCGAGGGTGATACGAATGCGTTCGATTGAATCTTCGCGCTCAAGCAACTCTTGAGCCAGCGCCAATGTCGTGAACATTGCAGGGGAGCGAGTGCCAGCCATAGCGCCTAAACCAGCATTTGGTACCACTTTTACCACACTGAGGTTTCCTTCGATTCTAATGCGCTTACCCTGGTCATCTGTAACATACCATGAAAGTTCGATGATATCGCCGCTCTCTGCTTCAATCTCATCTGCTGCGACCTGGTTTAGAACAATACCTTGGCCGATATCGTCGAAGGCTATACCTCCTTCACCGCCGATAAGTGACCATTCTTTGCCACCTGAATAGGCGAACCATGACATTAGTGGCTGACTCAAGCCCTGTGGGCCTGTGGCAGTCGCAGATGCGTCTATTCCTGTCATATATCCAACTACATTTTCATGATTTGAGACCCGGTCTAGGAAATCAAGTGTCCAATTAGAATCAAGTGCTTTAGAAACTCCGCTTCGACGGTCTTTAGCATAGACAACAAGGTCGGTATTATCCCATGAGTACTCGATTTCATCCTTAATGGTAGAATCTAGTGAATCTCCAACCACTAATGATGAGGTTATTATTGCTGAAGCGATTAATAATCCAGCCATCATCAATGCAGTTTGCCGTTTACGGCGAGTGATTTGTTGTAACGCCAAGCGCCATATCAACAATCTTCGCGGTGAGAGAAGAGGTTGCATCAGAATGTGAGATAACAGAGCCGTCACCAATGCACAGCCCCAAGTTGCAGGTCCACTCATCTGCAACCATTGCAGAAAAATCAACACCAACCAAGCATCGATTACTGGTCCTATCACCAACAATAGGAAATACCAACGACGGCCCAAATCATGCCTCATGCCTATGGCTGACCAAGTGGTGAAAGGCACCACTAGCAGACAGAGAATGAGCGCATCGAGTAGCATGTCAACCCTCTTCTGTCACCATCATACCATCAGACATGTGGAGTATACGGTGGCAGCGAGCAGCGATCTCTTCGTCGTGGGTAACGATAACCAGTGTTACTCCTTCATCACGATTCAGCGCCATCAACAAATCCATGATTTCAGTGCTAGTTCTGGAATCGAGATTTCCGGTTGGCTCATCACATAGGATGACATCGGGCGAGTGCACAAAGGCACGAGCCACCGCAACACGTTGCTGCTGTCCACCAGATAGTTCGGCTGGCCGGTGGTCATAGCGATCGCCGAGACCAACTGAATCGAGGGCTTTTCGCGCTTTGATACGTGCTTTGGCAGCGTCGACCTTACCTACCAAAAGTGGCAATTCGACGTTTTCAAGCGCAGTCAGTACTGGCAGTAAGTTGAATTGCTGGAAAATAAAACCCATGTGTTTCGCTCGTAAACCAGTGCGCTCATCATCAGAAATACCGTACAATAACTTACCTGAAACGGTTACTATCCCAGCACTGGGATCGTCAATTCCACAGAGAATATTGAGCAATGTAGTCTTACCGCAACCCGATGGACCCATGATGGCTACCATTTCGCCTGATTTGATTGAAAGGTTGACCCCGCGTACTGCTTCCACCGGTTCATCACCGAGGTCGTATAACTTCCACAATTCCGAACAAGCCAATGCTCCACTCATAGGCTAACCTAGTGAGAAAGGGGTTATCAAGTGGACTATTCAGGCCAGCATGTGTTGGTCAAGGTCTTGCTATTCGGCCCTCTCGCTGAAGAATTGGGTGGACGTGAACATCAAATCACCCTCCCATCAGGTAGTGCAGTACGGTTTTTAGTCGAAGAAATGGGCTTAGAACACTGGTTAGGGCAGGGGTTGGCATTAGCGGTCAACGGAACGAGAGTCGAGGAAGACTTCCCGCTATCCGAAGGGGATGAGATAGCCCTTCTTCCACCTGTTTCCGGCGGTTAAAGACCGAGACATTGACAAGGTGTGCACTTCTGGACCCAACTGATTACTATGAACTTCGGCTCCTTCGAGATTCTCGCTCTAATCATGATTTTCTTCGTCCTCTTCGGTGCAGACCGATTGCCAAAACTCGCTAAAGCGATGGGCGAGTCCAAAGGTGAATTCCAAAAAGGACTCGGTGAAGCGACCAATATCGATGCCTCAAAAACAGAGCAAGACCTTAGCGCAGGTGGACGAACACCTGAACAAGCATTGATTTCTAGAGCTAAGAAAGTCGGCCTAGACCCATCAGGAATGAGTGTAGAAGAACTCGAGAAGAAAGTAGTATTACTCGAGGGCGCTGATTCTGATGAGGGCAAGATAGATTCAAACGATGATTCCGCTAACGAAGCAGAATAATCAGATTAGAATTACTTAGCGGCCCCGCTTTACCAGCATTGGTGAGCCACAAATATCACAATCACGTGGTTCTTTACTAGTCACAGGAACCTTAGCCTTGCAACCGGTACAGCGCAATTCCCAGCGCCATTGTTGTTTAGAAGCCTTATTCGATACTGCAGCGAAGCTCAAACCTTGAGCCCTACACACATTCTGCAAACTATAATCATCAGTATGAAGGACTTCACCGCTAGCTATCGTCAAAGCCAGAACTTCGAGATCAACCTGCGAAAGACGCGCTAAGTCACCGGTTTTTGCAGCTGCTGCTTGGGCCAAAGCCACCGGCTCATTACGCCAGTCAATGCCTGCGGCTTCAACAAGCATAACCCGAGGTGGGCTCAAGCGCTCTAACTCCTGAAGTTGAGAATATGCAGCAATACAACCGCGCAAACGTTCGATTGGCCAATGTAATAACGCTGCAGTATCGACCACCGGCATAGCAACCCCTTGCAGAACATCCGTTTGATGGCTTCGCATTGGCAAGGATTGAAGCCATATGCTCTAACGAGCACAACCATGGGTTGGAAAGATGTGGTGCTTACGTGGTTCGATGCGTTTGGTCCTGCAAGTCTTGCTGCCATCTCATTTAGCGAGGCTATCATTCAACCTGTGCCTCCAGACATAGTGTTCATGCCGATGCTTTTTGCTGAGCGCGGTAATTACACCACTGTGTTATTCCTTTGGTCCGTCATCACATTATCTAGCGTATTGGGTAGTATAGTCGGTTATTGGATCGGTAAGAAATGGGGTAGGTCATTAATCGAAAGATTCGGCGGCCAAAAGCACATCGTCAAACTTGAAGCCTTGTTTGAAAGATACGGAACTCTAGGGATTTTTATCGCTGCGTTCTCACCAATACCCTACAAAGTCTTCAGTTGGTTCGCCGGCATGGGAGAAATGGATGTCAAACCGTTTATCTGGGCCGGACTGGTTGGTCGCGGCCTGAGATTCGGTCTCGAAGCGGTAGTGATCGGCATTTATGGCCAGGTCGCACTCGACAAAATGATGTGGCTGCTCGACCATGAGATGATTATTGGCATTCTTCTAATCCTAGGTTTTATCGCTACATATTTCGCCTGGAAATGGTGGGATGGAATCGCAATCGAAACTGAAACTTCATGAACACCTTGCGGGTGGCGAGCACATCGGCGCTCGTATGGTGTAGTCCGGTCCATCATCTCGCCCTTTCGAGGCGATCACCCGGGTTCAAATCCCGGTACGAGCACTTTGGCCATTGTAAATTGTACACATACTATTCCTTTTGCCTGTTTTTACAAAATAATTAACAGGACTAATCCAAATTAATTGGAAAAGAAGTAAAGACACTAATCTACTTCTGAACACGAGAGAATTACTCAAAGTGAGTGTATTTCTATTCTAACGGGAACCTGCTGTGAATATGAAATTCATCATTACTTGGAAGACGAGAAACCATCCCAACATTATGCCACATAGTGGAGCCAGTGGTGGGTCCTCACCGAATACTGCGGTGTAACCAATGATACCACCAGCGAATCCAGCAACGAATAAGACACGGTAGAGGATTTGTGCGCCAATTCTTTTACGCGTTCCAAGTTCTTTCCAACCCTCGAAGCCAAACCATCTCCAGAGTAGACTCAAAATTCCTTCACCGCTAATTTCGTCTTCATCCATAGTTACTGCATCTGTCCTCGGTTGAAGATATAACCGGATGTTTTCCGTGTTCTTAAGCCATATTACAGCATCGAGATGCAAAACGGTGCTTGGAATAACAATTGCATAGGCCACTCTCTTAACCTCGACGGCCATCGTCAGACA
>Ga0209709_10000514_pt1 | contig 37030 bp, 38 predicted proteins | sample ArcticOcean_MG_C_2_FD_187435 | JGI IMG/M metagenome (GOLD analysis project Ga0209709, IMG submission 187435) | Marine microbial communities from western Arctic Ocean - ArcticOcean_MG_CB4_136 (SPAdes) (version 2) | ecosystem: Environmental > Aquatic > Marine > Oceanic | place: Arctic Ocean... | reverse complement strand
GGCTAATGGAGCGACTACATTAATGTTTGAAGGTGTTCCAAATTATCCTGATGCATCACGTTTTTGGCAAGTTTGCGATAAGCATCAGGTAAATATCTTCTATACTGCTCCTACAGCTATTCGGGCCTTAATGAAGGAAGGTGATGATCCAGTAAAGTCAACAAAAAGAGATAGTCTAAGACTACTAGGAAGTGTTGGTGAGCCAATTAATCCTGAGGCATGGCTATGGTACTACAATGTAGTTGGTGAAAAAAGATGCCCAATAGTAGACACTTGGTGGCAAACAGAAACAGGTGCAACATTAATTTCACCACTCCCGGGGGCAACAGATTTAAAACCTGGTTCTGCATCTAAACCATTGCCAGGTATTTTTCCGGTCCTTTTAGATTCAGAGGGGTTAGAAATAACAGGGGTTGGTGAAGGAAATCTATATATTACTGACAGTTGGCCAGGACAAATGAGAACAGTCTACGGAGATCATAAAAGATTTATCAATACATACTTTACTCAATATGATGGGTATTACTTCACTGGTGATGGATGTAAGAGAGACGAGGATGGTTACTACTGGATAACTGGGAGAGTGGATGATGTTATCAATGTTTCTGGACATCGGATGGGAACTGCTGAAGTTGAAAGTGCTTTAGTTGCGCACAATAAGGTTGCGGAAGCAGCTGTTGTCGGTTTTCCTCACGATATAAAGGGGCAAGGTATTTATGCTTACGTCACTCTAAATTCTGGAGAAGAGTCAGGAACTGAGGTAAGACGAGATTTAATTAATTGGGTAAGAAAAGAAATAGGTCCTATAGCGAGTCCAGACCTTATTCAATTTTCTCCAAACCTTCCCAAAACTCGTTCAGGAAAAATTATGCGAAGGATATTAAGAAAGATTGCAGCAAATGATTATGAAGATCTTGGCGACACATCCACTCTGGCCGAACCAAATGTTGTTAATGACCTCATAAAGAATAAGCAAAATAATTGATAGGTTTACTATGAAAGCTATAATAGTCACAGACGACAAAAAACTTGTATGGTTAGAAAGTAAAAAACCAGAGATTTTGGATAATGAGGTTTTAATTAAAGTAACGGCAACTGCAGTAAATAGAGCAGATGTTGTTCAAAAAAATGGATTATACCCGCCCCCGCCTGGTGCAAGTGATATTTTAGGACTGGAATGTAGCGGGGTAATTGAGGCAATTGGAGGAAATGTTAAGAAAAGAAAGGTTGGAGAAAGGGTTTGCGCTCTTTTGACTGGTGGCGGATACGCAGAATATGCATCATGTCCTGAAGAACAAGCCATTCCCATACCAAGGGGAATTTCCTTGATTGAAGCAGCTTCATTGCCTGAAGTTTATGCTACGTGTTGGTTAAATTTATTTTATGAGGCCAATATGAAGGGGGGCGATACTGTTTTACTCCACGCCGGTGCAAGTGGAATAGGAACATCAGCAATTCAGCTCTGTAAATTATTTGAGTGCAAGACATTTGTTACCGCAGGGACTCTTGGAAAAATATCATACTGCATTGAACTTGGAGCAGATGGGGGATCCTTAAGACAAGAAAAACCTTTTGAAGACATAAAAAAATGGGCACCTAAGGGGGTAGATATCATACTGGATCCCGTTGGCGGGGAATATTTTGAAGATAACTTAAGTGTACTGACTATGGAGGGGCGATTAATACTAATAGGTTTAATGGGTGGATCAAAATCCCAGATCAACCTTGGGTTGGTGTTAATGAAGCGTCAAAGAATTATAGGATCAACTATAAGAGCAAGAAACTCAACTATCAAAGGAAAGGTCATGAATGATTTACATGAGAAAGTTTGGCCTCATTTTGAATCAAAAAAAATTATCCCAATTATTCACAAAATGATGGATATAAAGGATGCCAACCAAGCTCATTCTATAATGGAAAACAATCAAAATATTGGAAAAATAGTGCTAGAAGTTTGATAAACTAACGTTTTTTAAGAATTTCTGAACCATCTATTAGAGATTGAGTAAATTTATCAAATAGCTCATCAATTTGTTCTTTAGTAATTATTAAGGGTGGACACACGGCCAATGTGTCTCCTATTGCCCTTACTATTAATCCATTCTTGTGAGCACATTCAGCAATAACTGCTCCAGCACTACCTGCTGGATTAAAAGGTTTTGATGGAGATTTTTCATGAACAACTTCAACTGCTCCCATAAGGCCTATTCCTCTAGATTCACCAACAATATCAATTTCCTCAAGCATTTTTAATCTTTTTTGAAACTGAGGCTCAAGAATAGGTACTCTTTCCATTAGCTTATCCTCTTCAAGAATCTTTATATTCTCTAATGCTACTGCACATGCTACCGGATGAGCACTTGCAGTAAATCCACTACCAAACATTATATTTTTTTCAGTATTATCAGCAATGACTTGGTAAATTTCATCTGTCATTAAGACAGCTGCCATTGGCATATAAGACGATGTTATTTGTTTCGAAAGAACAATAAAATCTGGCTCTATACCATATAGATCACACGCAAAATTCTTGCCTGTTCTTCCAAAGCCATTAATGACTTCATCTGCAATAATTAAGATCTCATAATTCTTACAAACTTCTTGAATTTTATTCCAATATCCTTCTGGAGGAACTATGAGACCCCCAGCACCCATTACAGGTTCTCCTATAAAAGCAGCAATAGTATCGGGACCCTCTCTTAATATTAATTTTTCAAGCTCTTCTGCGCAACGACTGGAAAATTCCTCTTCCGACTCTCCATCTAATCCCTCTCTCCAGTAATGGGGGCAAAGAGTGTGTAAAACTTGAGGTATGGGAAGGTCAAAATCATTGTGCATTAAAGGCAAACCAGTAAGACTGCCTGAGGCAATCGTAATTCCATGATAGGCCTTTATTCGAGATATAATTTTTTTCTTCTTTGGTCGATTAAGAGCATTATTGTAATACCATACAAATTTCATGGCTGTATCGTTAGCTTCAGAACCTGAATTTGTAAAATGAACACGGCTCATATTAAGTCCAACCATATTAACTAGTTTTTGCGATAACTCTGCAACGGCTGGATGCGATTTATGTGAAAAAGATGGATAATAGGGAAGTTTCTCTAATTGCTTTGTTGCTGCCTTCACCAGTCTTTCTTCTCCGAATCCAACGGCTACTGACCATAGACCAGCCATTGCCTCAAGGTACTTATTTCCATCATCATCCCAAACATAAATCCCCTTTCCTTCTGAAATTATCATCGGGCCTTGTTTTTCAATTCTTCTAGCATTTGAATAAGGGTGAAAATGATTTTCTGCATCCATCGTAGCATAAGAATTTGGTTTAATTTTTTTCGTCATTTGATCCTCTTTTTAAAAGATACCCCCACCAAATCAAACTTACAATTCCCTAAATATTTTATATTTTATTTAACAAATAAAAGACTTAGTTAAGTTACTAATTTTCTTATTTTTTTTCTTTCGAATGAAGAAGGGATTCTCATATTAACTCTATATTTTGTAACTGTTCGTCTGGCAACATTAATCCCCGATTCTTTTAATAATAAAGCTAACTTTGAGTCTGACAAAATCTTATCTCTCTCCTTATTAATAAAAATTTTTATTTTATTCTTAACAACCTCTGAGGAAATATCTTCACCTCCATCACTTTTAGATATATTTTTTGAAAAGAAAAATTTTAATTGAAAAACTCCCCTTGGTGTAGATATCTCCTTTGAATTAGTTATTCGTGAAATAGTACTTTCATGCAAATCCAGTTCATTAGCGATATCTTTTAATATCATTGGTCTCATATAAGCCAGCCCTCGCTCCAAGAAATCATTTTGTTGTTTTATTATCTCTGTTGAAACTCTTAAAATAGTTGCTTCTCTTTGCTCAAGAGCCTTTAAAAGCCATTTACCTGAAGCATATCGATCCGATAAATATTTTTTATCTTCCTTAGATATTTTCTTTCTTGCAAGCTCTTCCCAGTATCCAGTATTTACCAAAATACGCGGTAAGTTATTTTCATTTAACTCAACAGTCCATTTTGATAAAGATTTTTTTACGATTATATCTGGTTCAGCAATAGTTATGCTTTCTTCGCTGTAGTTACTTAACGGCTTTGACTTACATTTTCTTATGTCTTTTAACATTTTAAAAATATCAGAATTATCAACACCACAAATTTTTGATAACTTCTTAATATTACCATTTGCTAATTCATATAAGTTTTCTAACAAATGGTTCATAGGGTCATTAATTAAATTCATTTGTTTAAGCTGAGTATAGAGACATTCACTTAAAGATTCTGCAAAAATACCTACAGGCTCAAATTTTTTTAATATAGACAAGACCTCCCTAAACTTAACGTCAGAGACATTAAGGTTACCTGATAGTTCTAAAATATCAGTTTTAAAATATCCATCAACCTCAAGGTTTCCTATTAATAAATATGCAATATGTCTATCTAGACTATCTGAAAAAGTAAGATTCGCTTGTTCCGTAAGAACCTCATTAATCGATTTCCTGTATGGAAGTGTTTCTTCAAGTATATTTGTTAATTCATACGCACTACTTGTAAAGCTGTCATCATAGGTGCTTGAATAATCATCATCGGAACTTCCGCTTTCAGAAGTTAGATCATCAAGATTAGTCTCAGTATCATTTTTATCATTATCGGGAGTTAATTCTTCATTATTAATAGAGTCTTCACCATGAATATCATCTTCAGTTTGTAAGAAAGGGTTTTCTAATATTTCTTCAGTTAGATAGGCCTCTAACTCCAAATTATTTAATTCAAATAATTTAATCGATTGCAGGAGTTGTGGTGTTAGCGCAATGCCTTGAAATTGCTTTATCCCTGGTTTAAGAGAAATTTTAATCATATTAATTCCAAATATAATTATGGCATGTTTATTGCTTAAGTTCAAATTTTGAACAAATACCTATTATTTATAAAAAAAATTACATATAAAAATGAAAGGCTATAAATATTATGAATAGAAATTTTATTAAAAATCCCAATAACAAAAAAATACTCATTGATAGTTATGGAAGAACTATAAACTATCTAAGGGTGTCAGTTACGGACAGATGCAATTATCGTTGTACTTACTGTATGCCTGAAAAAATGAAATTCCTTCCAAAAAAAGATTTGTTAACCCTAGATGAAATGGATTACCTCTGCAGTTTATTTATTTCAAGGGGAATTAAAAATATCAGACTGAGCGGTGGAGAGCCTCTTGTTAGAAAAGGTATAATAAAATTTATTTCAAATTTATCGCGCTTTATAGAAGAAGGTGATCTTGATGAAATAACAATTACTACAAATGGAAGCCAACTTAAGTCTTGCTCGCAAGACCTTTACGATTCAGGTGTTAGGAGGATCAATGTTTCGCTTGATAGCCTTGATGAAGAAAAATTTAATGAAATAACAAGGCGGGATGACTTGCTCAATGTCTTGGAGGGCTTAGAGGCTGCAAAAAAATCTGGACTGAAAGTTAAAATTAATACCGTTGTTATAAAAAATAAAAACTTATACGAAGTTAATAATATTATCTCCTGGGCTCATAAAAATAATTTTGATATTAGCTTAATAGAAACTATGCCGATGGGATTAACAGACCAAGATCGGATAGACCAATATATTTCTTTATTTGATGTAAAAGAAATAATATCAAAGAAGTTCACCCTAGCCAACAGTCCTCACAAAACATCAGGCCCTTCGCGTTATGAGAAGGTAAAAGAAACGGGAGGTTTAATTGGCTTTATAACGCCACTAAGCAATAATTTTTGTTCAAACTGTAACCGAATTCGATTAACATCAATAGGTAAGCTATATATGTGCTTAGGACAAAATGATAATATAGATTTTAGAAATATTATGAGAAATGAAAATATAGATTCACTAAATCTAGCAATTGATAGAGCTATGCATACCAAACCAAAGGCTCATGATTTTGATATCTCCTATAAAAATCAAACTCCAGAAATTAAGAGGCATATGTCTGTTACCGGTGGTTAATAAGGCGATTAATAATTTCATTCTCAATAAGCCAGATTCTATCCTGTCCCCATTGATAGTAGGGATTTGAGTTATCAAAATTAGTTACTTTAAAGGTAGGAACTCCCCAAGAGTTCCCTTCATACATATCAGCAAGATTTTGATCGAGAATATTTTTCCAATCATTATTTTTCAATTCCCTTTTAACGATATCCCAGGATAACCCGAAACCACTAATTAATTTCTCCAGATAGCCTTCATCCCCTATATTAATGCCATCGTAAAAAGATGCCCTTGTAAGCTGTTTTAAATACTTAAATCCTAGACCATATGAATCTATTATTGGAAAAAGAGAATATGCCTTACGTGCAGGTGAGCCAATAGGAGAATATATATTTTTTATTATTGATCCGTATTTTCTTCCCTCTCTGGCGGCATCAGAAAGTATGTACTTCCCTTTTAGAGATGGAATTTTTATATTTCTCATTAGCATCGGTAAAACAGGTCTGACTATCAATTTAATAGGGTAAAGGGTAATTAATTCATCGATCCTCTTAAAACTTATATACGTATAAGGACTATTCAGTGATGGAAAAAATTCTAAAATCATAAGGTCTTTTTTTTCTTTAAATTCATTAAGATTAATTTTAGGTTTTTTTAACCTTACCACTATAGAATCTACTGAATCTTTTTTGTTAAGACCTAAGTCAATTAACCTGCTTTCTAAGTGACTTATCCTATCAATACCCCAATAATTTTCTCCTTCATAATGGAAAGAGGCACTAAAGTAGTACTTAAACTCAGAAATTTTTTTATCTCCAAGATAAGTAATTTCATTATCCGCTTTATTTAAAAATTCTCTTTCTTCATGGTTAAGATTAGAGATAATATCTTGCAAACCCTTTAAATCATTAGACCATAAAAATGATGACACTTTTTTTATTAAATTAATATATTCATTTTGATTAATTTTTGAAAAATAATTTAAAATTTTATACGCCAGCACTTCATTCTCTTTTGGAAAATATGATGTGGCTTTAAATTTTAACCCGTGCCATCCAGCTATCTCCGCAGCATCTTTTAAGCAGTGTTTTTTATACATACCTCTTTCAGGTGTAATACTCTGCGGTGGCTCCGAAACAAAGAATATCTTAATCTCAATATTAAAATTTGAGATTAATTTTTCAAGAATATTAATAGTTAAATGAGAATAAGGATCAGATAAAGAATGAAAATAATAAACAACATGGGCTCTATTTTCTTTCACTCGTAACTTTTCTCTAACCACCCTTTGATTATAAAAGAAAATTTCATCAGACCAGATCATCATCAATTTATTACGAATTGGTGCTACAGCCTCTTGTTTAGAAAAAAAATTTAAAATTTTATTTTTTATCATCAGAGTTATTCAATGTATTAATAGTTAATATGTCAATACGAAAAGATAAGGAAGCCGGCAAAAAAAGGAGGCCCGTCATTACCTGAGTTGGTTAACAAATAATTCAAAATTTTATGGTTTGAACTATAAGATCACAATAGATTTCCAAGTTTTCAAGCGCAAATAATCTTGGTGTCATAGAACATTAAATAATATTTTTTAAGTTCACAATTAGGTAGGATCGGAAATCTTAAGTAGTTGCTTTCCAAGATTCTTTCCTTCAAATAACCTTGCTAACGTTTCTGGACAATTCTCAAGTCCTTCAGCAATATCTTCTTGGTATACTATTTTTCCTTCAGAAACCCATGTACCGAGATTTATAATTGCCTCAATAAATCTATCAGCAAAATCAAGGACTATAAAACCCTCCATTCGACCTCTTTGAATAATAAGATTCATTATTGTTGATGGCCCAGGCGGAAGAGAATCCATAGTATAACCTGATGAGATTCCACCGCACATGACTATACGAGCGTTTTGAGCAATTGCAGCCAAAGCTATCTCTAAAATTTTACCTCCAACATTATCAAAATAAACATCAATACCCTTCGGGGCAAGTTCGGCTATCCGTGCCGCAACATCTTCATTTTTATAATCAATACAGGAATCAAAACCAGCTTCATTAACAACCCATTTACACTTTTCAGCTCCGCCAGCTATACCAATGACATTGCTAGCTCCTTTTATTCTTGCAATTTGACCTGCAACAGATCCTGTTGCACCAGCTGCTCCAGAAACTAAAACAGTATCACCTTCCTTAGGCTGACCTATTTCTTCCATACCAAAGAAAGCTGTTAAGCCGGTAATACCATAAATGCTCAAAGCTGATGTAGGCGGTATCCCTTCTGGAATCTTTTGAATTGGGATCATCCCAGAAGAACTATTCACGGCTGCATACTCCTGCCACCCGAAAGTACCCTGAACTAAGTCACCACTAGAAAAGTTAGAATCTTTAGAGTCTATAACTTGACCCACAGAACTCGCGCGCATCACCTCACCAATCTGCACTGGTGGAATATAGGATTTAACATCGTTCAACCACCCTCGTTGAGTAGGGTCGAATGAAAGATATAAGACTTTAACTAAAATTTGACCATCCTGAAGATCAGTCATTTGCTCTTCAACCAATTCGAAATGATCAGAATTCACAGGCCCAGTTGGTCTGACTTTTAATTTTAACATTCTATTGATAGGCATATTGCTCATAATAATCTCCATATAATAACTAAAAAGTTATATAAATAATAACATTAAAGATAGATCTATTTTCGAATTTTCTAAAAGACAAACATAGGATATAAGCTTAATTATGCAATTTATAAATAAAATTAATATTAAGCTTTGTTTTGCTATAACGATTTTTTTATTAATCCTTATGAGTCCGCAACCGAATGAAATTTCAGTTAATGCTTGGCGTGTTGCTGCAGTTGGATCCTTGATGGCAATATTATGGGCAACAGAAGCAATACCTCTGTTTGTAACCGCCCTTCTTCCATTAATATTTTTTCCATTATTTGGTATCTCTTCTTTTTCGGAAGCAGCCCTTCCTTTTTCAAATAAAAATATATTCTTGTTTTTGGGTGGTTTTATTTTAGCCTTGAGTATTCAGAAATCAAATCTACATGAGCGTATTGCTTTAGGGATCTTAAGATTTTCTGGAAAAGATGGATCAACATTAATAGCTGGATTTATGGCTGTAAGTGCATTTTTATCTATGTGGATGATGAATACATCGACAACACTTATGCTTTTACCTATAGGAATCTCAGTAGCAAAAATTGCTACAAAGCAAGATTCGTCGACTGATAATGATGGATTTGCAACTGCTTTAATGCTGGGAATAGCATATGCCGCTACCATTGGAGGCATGACAACCCTTATTGGAACTGCTCCAAATGCTGTATTTGCTAGTTTTATTGAAGAAAATTATAATATAAAAATTAGCTTTCTTGATTGGTTGCGTGTTGGCCTTCCATTAGCATTAATTATGCTCCCAGCAACATGGTTTATTTTGACTAAAGTTGTTTTTACAACAACCTTTTCTTCTAATGACAAAGCTTTAAGCCTAATTAAGAAAAGATACCAGAACCTTGGCAAGATAACTGTTCCTGAAAAGCGAGTATTAATAATATTTTGTCTTACAGCTTTTTCCTGGATATCTAGAGAAGGGCTTCAAAATATACCCGGCCTTCATAATTTATCAGATCATGTGATAGCTATTATAGCATCTGTTTCCCTCTTCTTGATTCCGAACGGAAAAGAAAACGAGAAACTAATGGATTGGGAAACTGCAAAAAATGTACCTTGGAATCTTTTAATACTATTTGGAGGCGGCTTAAGTCTTGCCAATGCCGTATCGTATAGCGGCCTATCAGTGTGGCTTGGAGGTAGTTTAGAGCCCCTGGGATCTTTCGGGATAATTATACTTGTTGTAGCCTCCGTTGGATTAATAATATTTTTAACAGAACTAACATCAAACTTAGCAACAACAAGCGTCTTTCTTCCTGTCATTGCTTCAATGGCTATTGGGCTAGGAGAAAGCCCCCTTGTATTGACGGCCTCAATCACTCTTGCTGCTAGTTGTGCATTTATGCTGCCAGTTGCAACGCCTCCAAACTTAATTGTTTACGGCTCAAACCTATTTAAAGTAAATCAAATGATGAAGGCTGGATTTGTATTAAATATCCTTGGGTTAATTCTTGTCTCCATTATAGCACTAACATTAGTTCCTTATTTTTTAGGATAATATTTTTCAATAAAATCTACTATTTCTCTATTAGCTTTTCTTGCCTCCGGAATAGCAAGAAAACCTTTGCAAAAAATATTAAAAACATGAAACAAGCCTTTCCATTCCCTTAGCTCAACGATATTGGTCTTTTCCTCTTTTAAATTATCATACAGGCGTACAGCATCGTCATACAATATTTCTTCACTTCCAACATGTATTTGAATGGGAGGAAACTTCATATCCTTACAAAATATCGATGATATAAGGGGGTTTTTAGAATCTTCGCCAGCCAGGTATGACTTAATGATACGATCCATCTCTTCACCGGGTCGTAGCATTGGATCGCGCTTAACTCTTGATTTCATAGATTCTCCTGAAAGAGTTAAATCTGTCCAAGGTGAAATAAGAACTGCAGATGATGGAAAATCTATTTTATCCCTAACAAATATTTGAAGTAGGGCCATAACCAAGCCCCCTCCGGCAGAGTCACCCACCAATGATATATTCTTTGATTCAATTCCCTTTTCTAGTAAATCTTTATAAACAAGAAGACAGTCTTCAATTGCTGCTGGGTAAGGAAATTCTGGAGCTAGCCGGTAAACAGGAAATAATATTTTTATTTTAGAATAACTTGATAATTGAGATACCAGAGAGGAATGCGTTTCAGGACCACAGGTGACATAGCCTCCTCCATGCAAGTAAAGAATAACTCTATTATCAATATTATTTTTTGGACAAAACTCTATTACCTTAAAGCTATCAAAATAATTCTCTGAAATATTAAAATTTTTAATATTTCTCCAAAATTCAGATTTAGCAAAACGTTTATTAGTTTTTGTTACTCTCAGTAAAGATCCTACTCTCCAACGAAAAAATCTTAAAATATTAAACCAGAATTTCCCTCGGACACTTAACATCTATCTTACAGCTATAATCTTTTTATCGGCTAAATCATTTATCTGATCGTCCGAAAAACCACACTCTAATAATACTTCTTTTGAGTGTTCACCAAGATTTGGCATATATTTATGATCAACCGAGCATGGTGTTGAGCTAAATTGAGCTGGCGATCTCGGGCTTTGCATAGAATCATTTTCATTCTTAGTAATGCTTATAATAGTTTTGTTGTTTGTAACTTGTGGATCATCGATAACTTCGTCCAATTTATTAATTATTGCCGAAGGAACATCATTCTCATCCATACGATCAACCAACTCTTTAGATGTGAATGAAGTGTATGAATTTAGTAATATTTTTTGCATCTCTAATGCATTTTTCATTCGATTTTGCATTGTAGAAAACCTTTCATCAGTCAGTAAATCCTCTTTGCCAATTGCCTTACAAACACCAGAAAACTCAACGTCATTAATGGCAACTAGGGCTATATAACCATCTTTAGTTTTAACTGGTTCATAAAAATCAGCAATATTTGGAATGGGATCCCAACCATCACCCTTCCAAGTATAGTTATACATATTATCTGACCACATGAAGTATAGAGCTGTATCAAGCATCGAAAGGTTTATTTTTTGACCTTCTTTAGTCTTTTCTCTTGCGTACAAGGCTGCTGTAATAGATTGAGCGGCTGTTAAGGATGTTATTTTATCACACATCAAGGTTTTAACAAATTTAGGAGCCCCCTCGATAGACTGAGTATCCGCAATACCTGCAGTCGCCTGAATTAATGGATCATAAACTCTTCGCTTAGAGTAAGGTCCATCAAGACCGTAGCCAGTAATGGATAGCTGAATAATTTGTGAATTATATTTTTTTAAATCTTCGTACTCTAGTCCAAGTTTTTTTAAAATTCCCGGACGGAAATTATCAAGTATAACATCTGCTCCTTCTACTAATTTAAAAAGAACATCTGATGATCCTTCTTTTTTTAAGTCAAGAGCAAGGCTTCTTTTAGATCTATTTGCAGCCGCAAATAATGCCCCATTTTCTCCTCGAATTGGTCCCATAAATCTTGCATTATCGGGTCTGGTTGGTGATTCAATTTTAATCACATCAGCACCTTGATCACCCAACAAAGATCCTGCTAAAGGTCCGGAAACAATTGTTGAAAGATCGATTATCTTAACACCTTTTAAAGGTCCGCTCATTTTAATTCCCCCTTGGTTATTCTAAAGCATAATTAGTTACTTAAATTAGCTCTTGCCTCAAGCTCTTTTTGAATTCTTTTATGTTCCTCTGAGGTTAACTCATAGCCAATGCACAAAAGAGATGCACAAAAATATAAAGCCATAGGTAAAACAGCGAAGACAAATAGTATAATACCCTTAACTTCTTCTGACGCAACCTCGCCGGGCTTAAATCCGCTCCACTCTAGATACAAATAGACTGAGCCAACTGCAATCGCAGCACCAACCTTGGATAGGGTTGTTAAAATAGAATAAAATAAACCAGGGCGTTTTTTCTCACTTCTTACCTCATCGGCATCTACTATATCTGCCATTAAGGCTCTTGTGAGAGTAAATGGTGCTCCATAACCAATGCCATACAATATTGTGAGCACAATAAGAATAGGGAGGGCATCTTTTGTATCAATAAAAATATAAGTTGATAAAGTTAGAGAACACAAGAGGGTTGATATTAGAAGTGTTTTAGATTTTCCAATCAAATACGACAACTTCATCCATAACGGCATAATTAAAAGACCGGCTAAAAAGTATAAGAAAAGTATTCGACTAGAAATATCCCCCATATCAAAAACATATCTTGCTAGATAAATATAAGTAGCACCAGAAATCGAAGAAGCGCTGCTACATAAAAACTCTATTCCCAGAGTTCTTTGAAGAGGTCTATTACCTTTTATTAGCAAGGGTATTTCTGACATCTTAGGAAAGCTAGTACCTTTTGATTTCTTATCGTCAGGAATAATTAATAGACCAAATAAGGCTGTAAGAGGTAAGGCGATTATAAAGAAATACCCCATCCCCCCAACCATTTCTGTAAAAGTTGCACCTGAGCTTTCGAGTATTGCCGGCAAAGCTAAGACAGACATCATCCCAAAAATTGATCCCATTTCTCGCCAACCGTAGACCTTAGAGCGATCATTATAACTTTTTGAAATATCTACACCCCAAGCCTGCTGAGTTAGCCCAACAAAAGTAAAGGCCAGATACAAAATAAAAAGCCAAAATGCTAAATAGATTGGTGGCTGATTACCGTCAGGAAAAAAAATATACCAGGACGCAATTAATAAAACTGGAACACCAATGACTATCCAATGCTTTCTTTTACCCCATCGACTCGGGTAACGATCTACAATAATTCCCATAATAGGATCAGTAAAAATATCCCAAAACCTAGCAATCATAAAAATAACACCAACCGTTCCGACTCCAAGTCCCACAGGTCCGGCATAAAAAGGTGGAAGGTAAACAACCAGGGGCAAACCAAGAGCAGCTAAGGGGATAGCCAGTCCGCCATAAGCCAATAAGATAGGTGTTGTTAATTTTTTCATCAAAACAAACCTTACAAGTGATTATCGTCTCGTCAATGATTATATTAAATCTTGATCAAACATTAGTTAGATGTAATTATTATTATAATAACCTAATTCTGAGGACATATATATGATTGATCTTTACACTGCCTCAACGCCAAATGGTTGGAAAGTTTCTATAACCTTAGAAGAATTATCTATTCCTTATAATGTCATAGAGGTGGATCTTATAAATGGTGATCAAAAAAAAGATGGATTTCTTAAAATCAATCCTAACGGAAGAATTCCGGCAATTATTGATACTGATGAAAATATAACAATCTTTGAATCTGGTGCCATAATGATTTATCTTGCAGAAAAATCAGGTAGACTTCTTCCCAAGGACCCGGCTGAACGATCAAAGGTAATGCAATGGTTGATGTTCCAAATGGGTGGGGTAGGGCCAATGATGGGTCAAGCAAACGTATTCTTTCGATATTTCCCTGAAAAATTAGAGTCAGTAATTTTGCGATATCAAAACGAAACTAAAAGATTATTTACTGTTTTAGATCAACACCTCGAAACTAATGAGTATCTAGCCAAAGATTTTTCTATTGCCGATATTGCCAATTGGTCTTGGGTAAGAATTCATAAATGGTCGGGTGTAGAGATTGAAGACTTGCCCAACCTTAATCGTTGGATGGATGAAATGGCCGGAAGACCAAGCTGCCAAAAAGGTATTGAGGTCCCTAGGGCCTTGGAACTACCAGACGATAGTGATTCCGAGGAAATAAAAAAGTTTGAAAGGAACTCACAAAAAATATTACAAAAATAACTTAAATTGCCTTTCTTATTTCAAAGGTCATTCCACCTGTTGAGCGAGACCCTGATTGGCCCCTTTGCGAAGAAAAGTATAATCGCGTACCATCCGGTGAAAAAGCAGGTCCTGTGACCTCAGAGAGCCAATGCCCATCCAGACGAACCAAAGGTTTTGCGAAGCCATTCTTATCTAAAAAACACAACTCCATATTATCCCCATCCTCAGCAACAAGAGGATAGCCATTGCTATTAACTGTTATTTGATCGGGACTCCGAAGTGATTTATCTTTATTTTCATCGCTCCAACTTTTTAACCACTTCACTGGGTTGCTCACACCAAGGTGTCCCTTGCCATCATAAAAGATAGAAAGATTATTCCTCAAAGGATCATAGAGCCAGACCCTATGATCGTTAGTGGTAGTAAAAAAAACTTTTCCATTAAAATAAGCGATGCCTTCACCCCGCTCAAAGCCTGTGGCCTCGGGAAGTTGTTCAATTAAAGATTTATCTCTAGCTAGCGGATCCGGGACTTTTATCCATAAAATAGAACCATCTTTATTAACCTTTGCCGCCTGAAGTTCACCATTTTCATAGAATTTTTCAGTTTCAACTTTTCCTCCAGGAACAAATCTATAAAAAAGACCCTCCATGTCGTCATGAGTCATATAGATATAATTACTATAAGGATCAACGGCCGCACCCTCATGCCTGAAGGCTCCTAACATTTTTCTCTTTTTAGGGAATCTAGAATCATTCTTAATGGGTGACGTTTCCCAAACGATTCCTGTATCATGCTCCTCACATGATAACCATGTTCCCCATGGGGTAACTCCCCCGGAACAATTTCTGCTAGAATCTTTTAAAATTGAATAAGAATCTTCTATGTCACCGTCCTTATTGAACTTAATAGCTCCGGCACCACCTTTAAAATTACCCAGCTCACTATTGCTAACATAAATCCATCCATTATCCTTTAAGGGAAATATTGATGCTCCATCAGGAGAGCCGTGCCACACATGATTATTAAATAATTTTTCACCTGATTTAGCTATTAAGCGACACTCCAGTCCTTCAGGGACTAATACACCATCGACAGAAGATTTTACCAAGGGCCCAATGTCATTCCAGCCAATTAAGTCGGGATTAAAGAAATTATGTTTATTGAAGGCATTTAAAGGACTTGCAAAAGCCTCCTTGTTAACACCAATAATATAGGGTGCAACTGAAAGGGTTAGTGCGCCGTTCATAAAATCCTTTAAAAAGTCTCTTCTAGTTTTATTTATCATTTTCATAGCAATTAATTAATAAAATAATTCATGAATTGATACTATAGAATAGTTACAAATTCAGTGCGACAAAATACCAGTTATGAAGGATTTTCCTCAAAAGCATTCTCAGGGTGTTTAATTTCCAGCCACTTGGGCTTACTCTTTGTCCAACATGCTAAACTAGGTTTAATCTTTGGCTGCTGATCCAAGACGCCTGTTTTAATTGCAACTATTCCAGGGGCCCTTGCAATTTTACTAAAAATTTGGGAACCACAATTTTTACAGAACGAACGTGTGACCTTTGCCTCGCATTCATAACTTCCAGTAGAACCATTAATTGTGAATTCGTTTTCAGGTACAATAATAATTGATGCCAAAGGACTGCCTGTTGATCTCTGACAATCGGTGCAGTGACAAAGAAGAAACATGCCCGGATCAGATTCATAAGTAAAATTAACATCACCACACAAACATTTTCCAGATTTAGACATAATACACCTTTTAAAAATTAAATTTACTATAGCCTTCCTTTATTATAGTAAAAATTTTACAAAAAAAAGAGGTACCTTTCGATACCCCTTAATCTTTACTATATTTAATTTAATTAAGCTTTTTGGATTAGGTACAGAATAATTCCAACTGAAATTAAACCAACAAGTCCGCCTTCTCCAAGAGTACCAATTAAACCAGATAAATTAGCAACAATGTCACCGCCAACAAATGGAACAGCTGAACCAAATATTACTTGTAGAACAACGCCTACAGCGATTAATAAAAGCCCAAGTGATACAACCTCACTTAGAAAGTTTTTTGCAGTATTAAGCATGCGATTTCCTCCCTTGCATGTTATGCGAATTATTTACAATAAATTCACTATTAATGATTCCATCTTTTTATAACCACTTTGTCAACTAATCTTTCTTATTTTTGACACTTTTTTGACATAATTTATTTTAAAATACTTCAGAGATCATATAAATAAACATTCTAGAGAAAATTTATCGCTTAAGACTGCCTGATTTAGAATGTCCATATTTAATGAAAATGAAACACACTGATTCTATTACTGGCAATATACGAGTTAAATAAAATATTTAATCTATGCAGAAAGTAGAAGCATAAAAATAATTTTTATTAGAAAGAAATTTAGTGAATAGTGTTATGAGTAAAATTTAATTATGGTGCCCACGAAGAGAATCGAACTCTTGGCCTCTCCATTACCAATGGAGTGCTCTACCACTGAGCTACGAGGGCTTACCCAGTTAAATCAACTAAACAATAATTGATGTCAATGGTTATTTAATTAGTATATGTGTTAAAATATTAAAGTTATGAAAGAAAATTTAAAAAATAAAACTAAAGAGCAGAAATTATATGATGCACTAAGGAAGAATCTTAGAAGAAGAAAAACTCAGGTTAAGAAAAATATCATTACCAATAAAGAAGATCGATAATGGATTTAATTGAAATAACTGGAGGTAATCCTCTAGAGGGAAAAATACGAATATCTGGTTCAAAAAATGCATCATTACCAATGATGATAGCCTCCTTATTAACCGAAGAGAAAGTCGAACTTAGCAATATTCCAAACCTCTCAGACGTTACAACATTAATTGAATTAATGAAATCACTAGGAGCTGCTATTGAAGTTGATCAAACCTCTGACTTCGGAGGAAAGATGACTTGTGTGACTAAAAATATCTTACATACAGAAGCATCATATGACCTCGTAAGAAAAATGAGAGCAAGCTTTTGGGTTCTGGCTCCCCTCATAGCCCGATATGGTGAAGCAAAAGTCTCTTTACCTGGTGGTTGTGCAATTGGCATAAGACCTATTGATTTCTACTTATCAATTTTAAAGAGGATGGGTGTAACTTTAGACCTTAAGGATGGGTATGTTTATGCCTCTGTAAAAAGTCGCTTAAGATCGATAAATTTTACATTAGATTTTCCATCTGTTGGAGTCACACATTTTTTTCTAATGATGTCATCATTGGCGGAGGGTGAATCGGTACTTAAAAACGCAGCAAAAGAACCTGAAGTTGAAGCGCTTGCAGAAATGTTAAATAAAATGGGAGCAAAGATTACTGGCCATGGAACCAACACTATAACAATAACGGGTGTCCCTAGTTTAACTGGTACAAAAGTTAATGTGCCACCTGATAGAATTGAGGCTGGGACATTTGCAATAGCTGTGTCGGCAACAGGTGGTGAAATATCCCTGGATTCCGTTAACTCCGATGAAATCGATGTACTCTTAAACGTACTAGAGCAATCTGGAGTGGAAATATCGAGATCCAAAAAAAATTTAAAAATAAGCGCCGATAGAAAAAGAAATAGCCCTGTAAATATATCAACAGCTCCCTACCCCGGGTTTCCAACTGATTTACAGGCTCAATTTATGGCCTTGATGGCCATAGCGAACGGGACAAGTGTTATAAAGGAAACTATATTTGAGAATAGATTCATGCATGTTCAAGAATTAGCCAGATTTGGTGCTAATATTAAACTTAAAGGTGACACTGCTATTATTGAGGGCATTGAAAGGTATAACTCTGCGCCTGTTATGGCTACAGACCTCAGGGCTTCGGCATCGTTAATAATTGCAGCCTTGTCTGCTAAAGGAAAATCTACAATAAGACGAATATATCATTTAGATCGAGGTTTTGATAAAATAGAAAAGAAGTTAAGATCTTGTGGAGCAGTAATAGAGAGGAAAGAAGATTAAAATGAATGAAGGATTAAAATTAATTGCCTTAGATGAAGAGCAGCTTATAGTTTTATCTTCACTAACCCAAGACTCTATTATTAAAGCCAATGAAATAGGGTATGATAAAAAATCAAAAAGGTTTGCTATTTTAATGAATAGGTTTCGTCATGAAGAGGAAGAGCCCTCCAGAGTCAGATCTGCAATGCATTTTGATTATGTGAGTTCTATTAAAACTTTAGGAATAGATATAGATTCGAATGAAGATATATTAGTATTGCTTGCTGTCAGGTTTAAGACCTTAAATAACCCTGGTGGCTCTATTTATCTAGAATTTTCTAACAATAAATCATTGGCACTGACCGTAGAAAACATTGAAGGTTTTTTAACTGATGTAGGAAAACCTTGGTTAATTCGAAACAAACCAGACCACGAGAAGGATTAAAATGCTAAAAATTATTAAATACAATGATCCTAAGTTTAATATTTCTTTAAAAAATATTATCCAGTCAAAAAGATTAGAGCCTCAAGAGATTAAATTATCTGTAACTAAAATTTTAAATGATATTAAGAGGGATAAGGATAAAGCACTTTTTAAGTATGCTAAAAAGTTTGATAATGTTTCAAATCCTGAAAAAGAATTAAAATTAAAATCTCGTGAAATAAAAGACGCTAAATTACTATGCACAGCTGACAGTATTAGAGCTCTTAAGTTAGCGGCAAAGAGAATAGAAAATTTTCATAAAAATCAAATTCCAAAAAATATAAAATATTCCGATAATGATGGTGTGAGAATTAAAACAAGGTGGATTCCTCTTGAAAGAGCAGGGGTTTATGTGCCGGGCGGCAAGGCTTCTTACCCGAGCTCGGTTTTAATGAGTGCAATTCCTGCAAAAGTTGCTGGAGTAAAAAATATTATTATGACAGTTCCCTCGCCATTAGAAAAAATTAATCCTCTTGTTTTAGCGGCGGCCGAACTTTGCGGTATTAAGGATGTTTATAGAGTGGGAGGCGCACAAGCCGTAGGTTCTTTAGCTTATGGAACGCAAACAATTAAACCAGTAGATATTATTGTAGGGCCAGGAAATCAATGGGTGGCTGAAGCAAAAAAACAAGTTCAAGGTGATGTTAATATAGACATGGTAGCCGGTCCGAGTGAAATACTTATAGTTGCCGATAAGGATAATAATCCTGATTGGGTGGCATATGATATGCTTGCTCAAGCCGAGCATGATGAGTCCGCTCAAGCTATACTCATCACAGATAGCGAAATCTTCGCGAAAGAGGTGAATGCAAGCATTAAAAGGGTGATAAAAAAATTAAATCGTGCAGATATTATAAAAAATAGTCTTAAGAAAAACGGTATAATCATAGTTATGAAAAATTTAGAAAATTCTTCAGATATAATAAATGATATAGCTCCTGAGCACCTATCTCTGATGTTTAAGAATTGTCAAAATATAGAAAATCTTATTTTTAATGCTGGTGTTATTTTTATGGGGAAATGGACGCCAGAGGCCATGGGAGATTATATACTTGGCCCAAGTCATGTTTTACCAACTAATGGTGCAGCAAGAAATTCATCGGGACTTTCGATTTATAATTTTATGAAAAAAATATCGACAATAGAAGGTAATAAAAAAACAATAAAAAATCTTGGACCTTCTGCAAAAATTATTGCTGATTGCGAGGGTCTTGATGCCCACGCTCAATCAATACAGGCTAGACTGAATGGAAAGTAACTGTATTAAAGAGATTAATATAATTAATCATAACTCAAAAGAGATTGATGACTTCATACGTTACGAAAGAGAGGCAGCTATCCATGATTTAATTGCAGAAAACTCATTTAAGATAAGAAATAATGATCATTTTGGACCATTTATAATGAATATCTCTCTTGTTAATGGGATGCTTGGAATTAATCTAACGGATCTTAAAAAACAAAAAAACTATAAGATAAATAAATCAATAAGCGGGTTAAAAAAAATTATCCAAATATACCACTTGGCTTGCTCAGATTATTATAATTATATAAAGAGCGGCTCTACAGAAAAGCTAGAAGAGGCAGAGGAGCTTAGAAGAAAAATACATAACGATGGAGCAAAAAATCTTAATCTTATTTTAGAAAATGATTTTGAAATAGACCTCAATACATCAAGAAGACTATTCACTCTTTTATACTCTCTCTTTATATAAAGGTGTATCAATAAATTCAGTCCTTTAATTAGTCGGTTTAGTTTGCTATAAGTGTTTTTTATTGAATGGAGATTATGTGGCTAAAGAAGAATTATTAGAATTCCCTGGTACCGTTATGGAACTATTACCTAACGCAACCTTTAAGGTTAAATTAGAAAATGAGCACGAAATAATTGCACATACCGCAGGAAAGATGAGAAAAAATAGAATAAGGGTTCTTGCAGGTGATCAGGTCACAGTTGAGATGACTCCATACGATTTAACAAAGGGACGAATTACCTATCGGTATAAATAATTGAGTTTTATTCATGAAAAATACCTCATGTCCAACATGCAAAAGCCTCTCAAATAAAGAATTTTTTCCTTTTTGTTCAAAACGATGTTCACAAGTTGATTTAAATAGGTGGCTTGGTGAAACTTATCATGTTGATACTAATAAAAAAAATGATGAGCAATAAAAATAGCAAATTAAAAGGCTTGTCTCTTAGTAACGGACGGTTATATTACGTCTAATATATGGTTATATTAATTTATTAGCCCGGGTAGCTCAGGGGTAGAGCAGTGGACTGAAAATCCTCGTGTCGGTAGTTCAAATCTACCCCCGGGCACCATCAAAAACAGAACTTATGTTAAAAAAAATTTCAATAATATTTAGTACTCTTTTAATGCTCTCGTCCTGCGAAGCGCCAACAACTATTGCCAGAAGGGGTTTGGACGCAGACGCAGAAAAAGAAAAGCTTATTATGCAAGGAATGGCTCTTGAGGCTTACTATAGCCGTACAGAAAAATTAAACAATATTGCATGGCCAATTCTTTCGGGTTCAACGAACTTTTGTAAAAATAATATTAAGGAATCAATTGGAATAGAAATAATTTCACTTAATGAGGTTAAGAAAGATTTTAAAAAAGCTGCGTCAGAAAAACTTAAGCTTACTGAAATTCCTGAAATATTATTTGTTATCAATCAATCCCCTGCTGATAAATCAGGTTTAAGAAAAGGTGACCTTGTAAAAGAAATTTCTTCAGATAATTATTTGTGGACTGGAGACGACATAGTAAAGAATAATCAAAAAAGAAACTTTGGTTATAAAAAATTAACTATAAATGTAAAAAGAGGGGAGGAGGATCTTGCCTTTGAAGTTAATCCTATAAAAATTTGTAACCATAGAATTTTCTTAGATCAAAGTGATTCTCTAAATGCTTACGCAGATGGAAGAAATATCTATATTACACAAGGGATGTTAAGGTTTATAGAAGAAGATAAGGAGCTTCAAATGGTCATAGCTCATGAATTAGCTCACAACATAGAGGGTCATGTTCAGAAAAAGAGTAATAATTATATTCTGGGGTCGATTGTGGACCTAGCAGCCTCAAGCGCTGGCGTAAATACAAGAGGGATGTTCGGTACTATCGGCGCTCAAATGTACAGTCAAGACTTTGAACGAGAAGCAGATTATGTAGGTATGTATATATTAGTAAATTCAGGTATTGAGAGAAAAGGCGTTGCTAATTTCTGGCGCCGTATGTCAGTTGAGCATCCAGGATCAATATCATATGCATCATCTCACCCCTCGTCATCAGAAAGGTGGGTTAATATTGAGGCAATCAATAAAGAGATAAATGATAAGGCATCAAAGTCAATTCCGCTTATTCCCGAAAGAAAAAATAATAATTAAATTAAATCGATCTTTTTATTTTATGAAAACTAGTTTAAATATTGATTTATGAAATTTTTAATAAATATATTTTGTTACGCCCTTGGTCTTATGTGGTTCATCCTTGGTTTAGTAGGTGTATATGATCCAACTATTTTCGCTAAAAATGATATAGTAAGTCTTAATGTTGTGATTCAAAGTGAAGCTGGGGCAAGTGAAATAAGGGCGCTTGCGGGAATGTTTTCTTTTATGGGTATTGGAATTCTTCTTGCTGCTCATCAGCCTAATTCGAGAAAACAATGGTTTAATGTTTTTAGTTTGCTTATGCTCGGTTTGGCAATAGGAAGGTCAGTAGGATTTTTACCTTTACCCAATTTTGAGGGGTTTGAAGAAAAGAGGGTTATTTACGCTGGGATTGAGTATTTGATGGCTCTAATATTTTATATAAGAGCTAAAATTTAACTACTCTACCGCTTGATACATAGCTACTCTAAGATCGTCATTGATTGGCCAAATCGAGCCTAAATATTGAGTCATTATTAACCCAACTAAATCTTCATCTGGATCTACCCAAAAATAAGTTGACGCTGCACCTGCCCAGCCAAATTCATTTTCTCCAGTTAATGACATTAGTTTTCCTCGATCCAATACAGTACGCCCAGCTAGATTCCATCCATAACCCACCAATGGTAACGGACCTAGCATTAAGGGAAGTTGAGCCTTGGGAATACGATTTATCCTCATAAAGTTAATCATATTTCTAGACAGGATAATTTCTCCAGTTTGAGATTTTCCTGTTAAAAGCATTCTTGCAAACGACAGGTAATCCTGAGTAGTAGAAAACAGGCCAGTGCCCCCCCTTTGAAAACTATCACCCTTATTATGAGGATTATGATCATCCACATTTGTTTCAATAAGCTCATGAGGTCTTGCATTCATTATTTCTTTGAAATTACTTGCACCATAAGTAGACATTAATCTAGAGGTATTTTCTTCCCTCACACCAAAACCTGTATCCTTCATTCCAAGTGGTTCGAAAATTTCTTCTTCTAAGATTTTATGAAAATCCTTTCCTGATACTATTTCTATAATCCTAGCCAAAACATCCAAAGAGACAGAATAATTAAAACGCTCACCTGGTTGGTAAGCTAGAGGAAGTTGGGATAAAGATTCACATTTTTCTTCTAAATTCTTACTTCCATCATCTGAAATATCTTGTGCACTATATAAGGGGGCAACATGACACCCCAATAAAAAATCATAAGTAAGGCCACTTCTGTGAGTTAGTAGATCCTCAATATTCATTGGCCTTGAAATATTCTCTGTCGTTCCATCCAACCTTAGAACCTTTAAATTCTCAAAAGATGGAATAAATGCTGAAACTGGATCGTATAGCCTAAGCATTCCTTTTTCGATTAACTTTAATGCTAAAACTGCTGTAACAGGCTTAGTCATTGAATATATTCTATAAATTGCATTGTTAGGAATAGGCGTTTTGTCTTCAAATTTTTGATATCCAGATTTACCAGATAAAATAGTTTTCCCAGACTTCTCAGCTAACCATTCAATACCGCTAAATAGCTCTTTTTCAACGTAACTATCGGCGATTTTTTTAATAATATTTTCTCTTTTTGAAGTATTCATAATTAAGCCTTTCTAACTTTTCAAGTTTATATGATTATTACAAAGTTCTTTGATCTATAGTAGAAATATTATTCTCGTGAGTATCTTTATCAATCTTATATAAATTAAGAAAATATAACGACAATAAATATAAAATCATATAGATAGGAACAAAAATTAAGGCAACATTTATTAATATAGAATCATCAACACTTCCAGGCTTTGCATTGGTTGGGAGACCGGCTAATGAAGTTACAAGACCTGCTAAAAAAATCCCAACACCAGAAACTGCTTTATTTGAAAATCCTTGTGCAGAAAAGAAAATTCCTTCGGAACGTTTTTTTGTTGTTAATTCAGAATCTTCAACAATATCTGAAACCATGGATGAAACCAATATAGTAACAGCAACACCTGTTGAGACTTCGATAAAGTAATATAAACCCATTAAGAATAATAAATCATTTGAGCCGAACTCGGGCATCATCTCATATATTCTTAACGTATAGGGAACAGGTGTGAGAATTAAAGCAATCATACCACATATAATAGCAGCTTTTCTTTTTCCAATTTTAGCAGAGAGCATTCTGGAAATAACCATAGCTCCAATAATTCCAGGAACTACAGCTAAAATTGTAACTATACCTATTTGAATATTGTTAAATCCCCAAAAAAATGTATTGAAATAGATGTTTAATGCTGAAGAAAAGCCTGCGGCCATTCCAGCAAAAATACCACCTATAAACAAAACCAAAAAAGATGGATTAAGAAGGGTATTTTTAAGCTCTTCTTTTATTTCAATAAAATTATTATTTTTTGCAGGCTTAGAAAGATTGGGTATTATCCTATTAAGACCCAATGATGAGACTATCATTGCAACTAGCATTAATATTGCAGCAACAATTCCATAAGTTTGATAACCCTCAGGATTTAATTGTCCATTAGGGTAATCTGACGTTGGTTTTAAAAAAATAAACCACATTAGAATTGTCATTACTGTTCCACCCATCCATCCAAAGAAATACCTTAACGACATCATTTTGGTCCTTTCGTGATATTCGCGTGTAATTTCAGGTCCTAAACTTTGATTTGGTATCTCAAAAAGAGTTGTGCTTGTTCTTACTAAAATAGCCATTATTAACAGATATAAGAATAAATTAATATCTGTTTGGAATGTGGGCGGATTCCAAAGATAGTAAAAAAAGATAGGAACAGGAATTAAAGCTGCATACATATAAGGATGTCTTCTTCCCAGCCTAGATTTAGTATGATCTGAAGAATATCCAATCAGTAAATCTGAAAAAGCATCCCAGATTGTTGCTATTCCAAGAGCTAATGAAGCCATCCACGCAGGAAGTCCAATTACCATATTATAATAAAAGAAAAGAAACCAAGAAAAAGCATTGCCCTTTATACCAAAGGCGATTGATCCAATGCCGTAAAAGAGAAAATTTCTATTATTCTTCATTATCTCAAAACTATTTTTTTTCAGCTAATATTGCGGAAGCATTTAATTCATCAGCAATACTTCTAGCCTCACTAGGGGAAAAATCCATAGGAAGGTCGATAACGCTAGATGTAATATAAATTCTTACCATTCCTTTGTTTGTTGGACCAATTTGTAAATCAGTAACTGCATCTGTTTGCTTATTAATATTTTTTTTCAAGGCTCTTCCTTAATGGTTTTTAAATAAATAAATTGCTAGCTTTCAAGTTTTGCCATTGCTTGGGCAATAGATGCATCTAACTCATGGCTCCTCGGATTCCTTCTTAATGTTAATCCACCGTTAACTTGAAGGTTTTGACCTGACAAGAAGCACTCATCACTACAAAGGAAAACAGCCATTGCAGCAATATCTTCTGAAGTTCCTATTCTTCCTAACGGGTATTCTTTTAGAAATGCATCCTCAAGCCCTGGGGCAGACATCGCTGCTTCGGTCATAGGTGAGGATGTTAGGCCTGGCGAAATTGAATTTGCCCTTATATTTCTCTCACCGAACTCATTTGCCACTGTTCTTACAACGTGATCAATTCCAGCCTTAGTTCCCATATAGGCCGCATGATTATCTAGCATTATAGTTGCAGTTGCTGATGAAATTTGAATTATTGAACCGCCATCTATCATAGCAGGTATACAGGCCTGAAAAAATTGATAAGGCCCTTTGAATTGAAGATTCATTATTTTTACTAAATCTTCTTCTGTACTTTCTAAAAATGGTGATAAATATCCCCAGCCTGTTGCTTGAATAGCGGAATGAAGAACGCCATGACGCTTAACAGTTTCTTCAACCATGGCGTCAATTTCTTCTTTTTTTGTAATATCACAAACACAGTATGACCCCCCAAGTTCTTCAGAAATCTCCTTCAAAGCATCCTCATTTCGTCCTGCGAGTACTAATTTTGCCCCCTCTTTCGCAAATCGACGAGCCATTACTTGGGCCATATTATCTTTACCAGCTGCACCGAGTATTAAAGTTACTTTTCCATCTAGATGTTTGTTACCCATTTATTTCTCCTTACTATTTATTATTAATTGTTTTGCTTTAATATAATAAAATTATCAACTCTGTTTATCTGATGGAACATTGAGCATGAAAACGAATAAAAATGCAATAAAACAAACTCCAGTATTCAAAGAAAAAGCTAAATCATAATTTCCAAACTTATCAAAAAGCCAGCCAGATAAAGGGCCACCTATAACTTGAATGGGGACCATGAATGGAATAGCCATTCCTAATGCTTTACCAAAATTCACTGGTGAAAAAGTTTTAGAAAATAGGATATTCATAAGAGGAACACTTCCGCCTAATCCGATACTCATTATCAATACAGAAAAAAGTAAGAAACTATAGTTTGTTGCAGAGCTAACTAATAAAATACCAAGGCCTTGGATCGTAATAGATATCCAAAGCGTTACTCTGGCAGAAAAAATATCAATTAGCTTGCCAAATACTAGTTTACCTAGTGCGGCACCAAAAGCGCCAACGGATACGGCATAACCTGCCTTCCTTAAATCAAAACCAAGATCAGTTACATAAGGAAATATATGGCTATAAACTCCTAAATTTGCACAGAACTGAAGACTAAATATTATTATCAAAACCCAAAAAGCAGGCACTTTAATTATTGACCAAAAGTCCATAATCTTTTCATTATCTGGAGTTAGACTGTCTATTGAATTTTCTATTCCATCTATATTATGATTAATATCAGAAGGTTTATCGACAATAAAAAATCGACAGAAGGGTAAAAAGAAGAAAATAACAAAAACTCCAAAAATCATATAAGTTAAACGCCAGTCAAAAATACTAATGAGGTAAACTGCGACGGGTGGAATAAAAACGCCTGACAAAGAGATGCCCAGAGCAGCATAGCCTATTGCAGTACCGATTTTTTTACTAAACCAAAAGGAAATTAATTTAGCGGTTGCTAAATTACCAAACAAAGAAATTCCAAGAGATAAAATTGTACCGTAAACTATAAGAAATTGATAATATTCCTGACAGAAGCCAAGTGCAATAAGACCTAAGCCAAATAAAACTGAGCCGATTGATAATATTTTCTTAATCGAATATTTATCAACTAGGTATCCGCATATTGGAGCAAAAACGCCACCAGCAATGATTAAAATTGAGAGAGTAATGGAAATTAAAAATCTACCGGCGTTAAACTCTTCTTGAAGATGGATATAAAAAACAGAAAAGGCATAAAAGGGTAGGCCAATAGAAAAAAAGTTTATCAGAGCCGCAGCTCCAACTATTCTCCAGCCATAAAAATTTTTATCAATCAATTTATAAATCCCTCAAATTGAGATTTATTTACATTAGTTATTAAAAAGTAAATATAAAGAAAAATATTAAATTTTATTTTTAAATTCTTTTAGTTCCTATAGTTATTTTTTTTGTTAGTATCCCATTGGTATTCTAAAAAAAGGTTATTATGAAAAAATTATTTTTATACTTTATATTTACACTTATAATTTTCAGTTCACAAAATTTACTAGCCGGCGGCTTAGAAAATTCTATTAATAATTCAGAAAGGTCTTCAAAGAATATCTCAAGAGACCAATTTAGAAATCCCTTAAAGACATTAAAATTCTTTGGAATTAAATCTAATATGTCTGTTATTGAGCTATCACCTGGTAGTGGTTGGTATACGGAAATTTTATCTACTTACCTTTATGAAGAAGGTACATTAATTGCTGCAGCATACGATCCCTCTTTAAGCGATTACGCTAAAAGATCAAGAGAGGCTTATGAGAAAAAATTAAAAAGCAAAGAGATTTATAAAAAAGTTGAAATTGTTAATCTTTTTGGAAAACTCTCTGAAGATGAAAGCGTGGATGCTGTTTTAACTTTTAGAAATGTTCATAATTGGCTAGGTGAAGACGGTAGCGAAGTTAAAAAAGTATTCCAACAGGCTTACTCCGCATTAAAGCCAGGTGGTGTTTTAGGTGTAGTAGAGCATAGGGCAAACGTAGGAACTTCGTTAAATGATATGAAAAAAAGTGGCTATGTAACCGAAGAATTAACAATAGGATTGGCAAAAGAAGTTGGGTTCATTTTATCTGCAAAATCTGAGATTAACGCAAATTCTAAAGATACCAAGGATCACCCTAGTGGAGTGTGGACACTTCCCCCGACTTTGTACTTAAAGGATACAGATAGAAAAAAATATATAGAAATAGGTGAAACTGATAGAATGACACTTCTTTTTAAAAAACCTAATTAGAATAGATTTCTACTTTTGATAAATTTATTAAAAGCTATATCATTTCACTTTATTATATTTATAAATCGATCCCCAAACTTGTCAGCCTTAAATTTACCAACCCCATGGACTTTTAAAAACTCTTTTATTGTTTGGGGCTTCTCCTTAACCATCTCTTGTAGTGTGTCATTTGAAAAAATTATGAATGCAGGTTTTTTTTCTTCACGTGCAATTTCTAATCTTAAGGATTTTAATTTTTCAAAAAGCTTAGTTTCAAAATCACTCCAATGATTAGTTTCTATTTCAGGATTAATTTTTTTTATTTTTAATACGCCTGAATCATTAGCAATTGGAATTATTTTTTTTCCTTTATATGTTTCATTATTTTTTAAAAATTTTCTTCCACTGTTTGTGACCTTTGGTATCGCGAATGTAGTTAGATCGATATTAATATAATTAATCGCTATCAATTGGCGACACAGACTTCTCCAATAATCTTCTTTTCCAAACTCTAGCCCCGCTCCAAAAACCTTTATTTTATCATGATTATTGTTATAAATTCTTTGATCCTGCTTTCCGAGCATGACATCAATTACATATTTTAGCCCAAAATTTTCTCCTGTATAAATAACTGCTATAAGAAGTCTTCGGGCTTCCGACGTCATTTCAACTAATTTAGGTGAGTTCTCGCAGTTATCGCAATTATTACATTTTTTTGCTTGTTCACCGAAATACCCTATTATTGAAATTTTTCTGCAATGAGCGCTCTCACAATAATTTAAAAATGAATTTAGTTTTTGATGCTGTAAAATAATTTGATTTTCACTTTTCTTGCCCTCATCATTCCTTGAAATCATTCTTCTTCTTCTGGCAACATCGACAAAAGCATCATACAAGACAATGCTTTCGCTAGGCTTTCCGTCTCTTCCAGCCCTCCCGACCTCTTGATAAAAAGACTCCATTGAATCTGGAATGGTGGAATGAATTACATAACGAACATTAGATTTATCTATTCCCATACCAAAGGCAACAGTTGCAACAACTATTATATCATCTTCTTCCATAAATCTTGATTGTACTTTTTCTTTCTCATTACTATGCATCCCAGCGTGATAGCTGTAAGCATTAAAGTTCTTAGACCTTAAGAAGACTGCAATTTCTTCAGTTTCCTTTCTTGTGAAGCAATATATCAAACCAACCGAGCCTGATTTATCCTTAATAAGATTTATTATTTGATTTTGTTGAGATTTTTTTTCTCTACTTTTACTTATTACCTTTAAATTAATATTATCCCTATCAAAACCAAAAACGAATGTTTTCCCTTTATCGTCATATAAAAGATTAGATATGTCGTCTTGAGTAACCTTGTCTGCTGTCGCTGTAAAAGCACCAATAACAGTATCAGGGAAAATATTTTTTAATTCTCTTAGCTGGTAATAGGACTCTCTAAAATCATTGCCCCATTTTGATATACAGTGAGATTCATCTACAAATATAAAATCAATACTTAAGGCACCAAATAACTTAAGATTTCTTTCTGCCATAAGTCTTTCAGGGGAAAGATATATAATTTTATACTTTCCTTTTTTAATCTTTTTTTCAATTTCCAATATTTCTTCTTTTGAGTACTCGCTATGCAAACCAATCGCTTCAATATTATTTTGATTGAGGGCGGAAACCTGATCCTTAATTAGAGAAATAAGAGGTGATACAACAATAGAAATATTATCAGCTTTTATTGCTGGAATTTGATAACATAAAGATTTTCCACCTCCAGTCGGCATGACAACAGAGATGTTTTCTTTTTTTTCTAATAAATGATTAATTATTTCTTCCTGGCCAACTCGAAATTTTTCATAGCCAAAGAAAGTTTTTAAAATCTCGTTAATGGATAGATTATTTTTCATATTATCTCTTGTTGGACCTAGCCCTTCTCCATTCCCATGGTTTAGTAAAACTACTCTTCCATAATCCTCTTTTGCTCTCTTTAGCTCTGTTCTCATCATTAATATAATCTTTAGAATACTTTCTGTAAGCCAATGCATACCCCTCACTCACCATAAGACTTCCTATATCTATGCGATTGCCTGCTTTTGAAATATAACATCGTGCTAATATTCTTTTATAACGATCTAGTCCTAGCTTCTGACACTCGAATCCTCCCTCTTCATGCAACTGCTCAAGATAGATTGTTGCCGCTAATCCACACTCCCATTCTCTATCACCAATAGTGCAGATCTGATTGACTTCTGGTGCATCAATGCCTTCTAGACGGTACCGTACTCCATTACGCTTAAGCGTATCACCATCAACTATAGAATAAATTTGAGGATTCCAATCTGCAGATTGTACATTCAAGGTTAAAATAAGAAAGGTAAAAAGAGTATAAAAAATATATTTAATCTTCATGCTTTATGTAGCCTCACTTCATTAATTATAAATAAAAAATTACTGAAATAATCCTAACTTTTTATATCTCTTAATAATAAGGATTAAATGATTAATGTAATCATCCTCTGTAGCATAACCACCTTTCTTTAATGCAGTTTATCAAAAGTATCAATCAAATTGATCATTTAAAAGTATCAATTCAATCATTTAAAAATACAACGAGTAATTTCTGATATGAGTTAATTCCCAGAATGAATCTCTATTAATTTATGTACTTAGAATCAGAAAGAGAAAAATAAAGCCTTGCTTCCTCTTCCGTTAAACTTTCAACATAAAATAGGGTTTGAAGAAAATCCATGACACACGCCTTTATGGCCAATGGAGGTGCTTTATTATCTTTTAGATGATCAACCATCTCCTTTATGTAAGTAATATCCTTAGAATCTAAAATTAGATTATTGTTATTAAAATTTATTTCTAATTTTTCATCAGATAATATCTCAATTATAGAAAGGTCTTTTTCCAATAATACATCAATATATTCATTGAACTTTTTTAATTTAAGATTTTTATTATTCATTATCCTCCTCCTTTTTTTTACTAACAGAGACTTTGGAAACAAAACGAATAGAAGAGGTGTTCGTTGTATAGATTGGGTGATCATCAGGAGTCATTTTCATACCCATTGCTTCAAGTTTCTCTCTCATAGTTCTATTGCCCTTAGATTGCTTTTCATTTTTTTTCTCCGTTTTTTTTGGAAATGAATCTAATAGATGGTTTTCTTTTGTATATCGGATGATCTTGGGATACCGGAATAACACCTAACTCTCTAAAAAGACGCTCATCTATGGTTTCTTCTTCTTTTATTCTTTTTGATTTTCTTGAAATAAAACGAATAGAAGGTCCCAACTTGTACATCGGGTCATCCTTGGAAGCAAATTTCAAACCCATTGCCTCAAGTCTTTCCATGATAGTTCTATTATCTTTAGATTGCTTATTTTTACTCATGCTTGTCTCCATTATTAACGTTAAGTGGAGACATAAAAAAAGCCCCTACGACAAACATCGTAAGAGCCTAAACCGAATTGTTGTTTTGGAGCCTTTATCAAGGTCTTACCCTAAAACCACATCGTTTGGACCACCGTTGCCCGATTAAGGCTGGTTGGTGGAGCTTTCGCTCTCTCTTGATGTAGAAAAATAATAACATACAAAAACCAAAAGCTCAATGATTTGCATTATTATTTAAGTAAGGTAATCTACTTTTATAGAAATACAAATGGAGCACTTACTATGAATAAAATAGTTACACTTAGTTTATTAGTTTTATTAATGTCATTTTCTGGAAATGTTTTAGCGCATTGTGGTAATGCAGAAGCTCATGCAGTTTCATCTCAAGAGCATATTGAAAAAGATGGCGCAAATGAAGGTGATGAAAAAAAAGAGAAAAAATCAAAAAATAATATGACCAATAGATATTAGTCTTATTATTTAAATGATGAAGAAAATACTAACTCTTAATTTTTGAAAATCATAATTTATCAATTAACTTTTTTATATTCATGTGAGTATAAGCACGTAATTGATTTAAATGTTTATGAACGCTTATTAATAAAATAAAAAAAGAAAATGTTAGTAAAGTTTCTTAAGTTAATGGTCACCTCCAAACACTCCCGCCTTAACACCATAGTCAACAGCAACTCCATAATGAGGGTCTTCATCAGAATTAACTATTAGCTGACCTGCCTTACTTAAGAGTCTGTGACAATCAGCTGATAGGTGCCTTAATTGTAATGTTTTTTTTCTCTTTTTATATTTCAAAGCAAGATCCTCAATAGCCTGCAAGGCAGACTGATCAACAATGCGACTATTAATAAAATCAATTATAACAATATCCGTATCATTGTTAATATTAAATATATCTGCAAAGCCCTGAGTTGAACCAAAAAATAACGGACCTTCTATATAATAAACATTATTACCATTTTTATTAACTTCAATTCTTCCTCTAATGCGAGTTGCGTTATTCCAGGCATAAGATAGTGCCGAAACAATAACACCACAAATGACTGCAGCAGCTAAATCATGCATAACAGTGACCACTGTAACGATTATCATTACAATCACATCTGCTCTTGGAATACGGCGAATAATAGCAATACTTTGCCAAGCGAAAGTTCCTATAACGACCATAAACATTACGCCCACAAGAGCGGCTAACGGTATCCTTTCAATCATAGACGAGCCCACCAATATAAATAAAAGTAAGAAAAGAGATGCCGATATTCCTGAAATTCTTGTTCTTCCTCCTGATTTTACATTAATCATTGATTGGCCAATCATTGCACACCCCCCCATACCTCCAAAAAATCCTGTAACCGTATTAGCTAGACCCTGAGCAAAGCACTCCCGGGATGCTCCCCCAACTTTTCCAGTCATGTCGCCAACTAAATTAAGGGTCAGTAAACTTTCAATTAAACCAATTGTTGCTAAAATCAATGAGTAAGGAAGGATTATCAAAAAGTTGTCTAATGTAAAATTCATAATTGGAATATGAAAAGTTGGTAAACCTCCCTTAATAGAAGCAAGATCTCCAACGCGCGGTGCATCTATATCGAATAGTATTACAAACATAGCTACAATAAATATTCCCACAAGTGGTGCTGGTATGGATTTTGTTATTTTAGGGGTGAGCCATATAATTACCATAGTTGAAGCCACTAGGGTCAACATGATAAATAAAGCCCTGCCTTCCATCCATTGCCTAGTATCATTGCTATCTATAATCTGAAATTGAGAGAGTTGAGATAAAAAAATGACAATAGCTAAACCATTCACAAAGCCAAGCATTACAGGGTATGGAACTAGTCTTATAAATTTTCCTAATTTTAGGAGGCCTGCAATTATTTGAAAAACTCCCATAAGAATAACAGTTGCGAATAAATACTCAACTCCATGCTGAACGACCAAAGAAACCATAACGACAGCGAGCGCACCAGTTGCTCCAGAAATCATACCGGGTCTTCCACCGATTAAAGATGTGATGATTCCGACTATAAAGGCTGCATAAAGACCTACCAAAGGGTGAACGCCCGCAACAAAAGAAAAGGAAACAGCTTCTGGGACCAAAGCCAGTGAAACGGTTAGTCCAGCTAAAACTTCTGTCTTAAGAAAAAATAACGATGAAATATTCATATTAGAAAAACTTATTTTATTACTTAAAAATTTCTTTGAAAGTCTTCCAAAGGTTTTTTGCATCACAAGCCCTTATTAGTTAGCCGCAATACCAAAACTAAAGGGTGCCAGCAGAAGTTAGATTAAATACTAAAGATTATTTGTTAAAAAAATTGAAATAAAAAACTATTTTCATTCACTCTCGTTATTCACGACTCTCTGTCTAGAAAACATTAGAATGTTTAAAAAAGCGTGTATGGACTTTGCATTAAGAATTGTAAAGCAATAAAAATTATATTGAGTTTCTAATGCCCCGCTGCCAGTTATTTAATATAAAGGTTAACATCTCTAATTAAATATATTAAAGCCAAGGCACCAATAGATATTTTGCCTACCAAGTATAAAGTAGATATAAATTTATTAGTCTTAGTTTTTAAACCCACCTGAGCAGTTCTTTTTAAATAATCTTCATGATGATGAGATCGCTTATATAAGAAAAAAAACAAAATTTGAAAAATAATAAAATCTACAAAGGGTATATTAATTATTGGCTCCATACCTTCCTCCTAGTTAAACAACAATAACCCCTAATGACGAAAGCACCAATAAGTGTTTTTTATTAGACCTCCGGTATTTCTAGTTGATAAAGGTATGCTAAATATTGATATGGCTTTTTAGTTATTCATTTGCAATCTTATTCAAGATAGATCGTTCATCATTAAACGTAATTGAGTGTAGAAATGAAAAATGATAGAAGAAGAAAAATACTGTATTAATATTCCTAATCAAATAAAAGCAGTAAGAAATGCCATATCAACTGTGGAGGTGAAAGTCCTTAAAAAACACATACAAGCATGTGTAAAGGATGCTTTAAAAAGTGATCAAGATTTTGATGATAAAGTTGAAGAACTTATTAAAACTTTAAAACGATAGAAATTTGAAAAACTACTCCCCCATTACCTAAATAATTATTCTTTAGTTGGGAAAATAAGATATAAATTTTTTGGAAAATCAAAAATTTTTTATATTTAAATGAAGAACTGAAGAACCGTTTTATTATTTAAAAATAAGTTAATTTCAGACTAAATTTTAGATTGAACGGAGATTATTATTTCGTTTGTTTTGCAATATTATACAAGTGGAGTAATCTTAAATAAATAGGAGAAAAATATGAAAATTGGTAAGATGATGACGACAGCTTTATGGATTATAGTCGCTGAATTAGGGGTGCTTCTTCTTTTATTCATATTATTCTTTTATTTATTTTTCCGTTAGAAGAAGATGTGTCGAAAATTATAGAACTATTAGAGGATATAAGAGCTAGTTCTTAACAGGGGGGAAGATATTGATGAAGTCTAATATTAAGAATACACCAAGAGATAAAGAAAAAGAGCCAGTTTTAAGGGGTGATAAGATAACTGGTGATCGATATTATTCAAAAGAATTTTTAAAAAATGAATTTGACTTTGTCTGGCCAAAGGTTTGGCAAATAGCCGGGTGGGCAGCTGATATATCAAACCCTAATGATTTTTTTATTTACAAAATAGGGCAAGAAGAAATTCTTGTTGTAAGGCAGCAAGATTTATCAATTAAGGCATTTTATAATGTTTGCCCTCACAGAGGGAATCTTCTTGTTCAAGTCGATGAGGGATCTTTAAAGAAATTTAAATGTACATATCATGGTTGGGAGTTTGATGCAGAGGGAGTTCTTCGTTATGCAAAAGATTCTGATGATTTTATAGGTGAGAATCTTTGCGGAAAAATTACCCTTCAAGAGGTTTCTTGCGATGAAGCCCTTGGTTTTGTTTGGATTAATTATGATAGGAAATGTATCTCTCTTAGGGAATTTATCTATCCTGCTCTAGAGCATTTAGAGCCCTACCAAACTAAAAAATTTATAAGAGTTTTAAATCTAACAGCAGAGATAAAATGTAACTGGAAAATGTTACATGATAATTTTAGTGAGACCTATCATGTAGACACGCTTCATCCTAACCTAATGTCACAAATGGATAGTTATTATAAAGATTCACAGTTCGATATGTATGAGAGCGGTGTTAATAGGATGTTAATGCCTGGCCATAGACCGGCCAAAGGTTATAAAAATAATGATAGCATTGAATTTCCTTTAGATGATGTTTTAAGGTTATGGGAATTAGATCCAAATGAATTTATAGGAAGAACTTCTAAAGCAAGAGTGGCATTACAAAAAAATAAAAGAAAATTATCCAAAGATAGAGGCTATTGGCATTATGAGTATCTAACAGATGAACAACTGACTGATTATTATCATTATAGTTTTTTTCCAAATTTTAGCCTTACAATGACACCTGATGGGTTTGAACTTTTAAGACCTCAGCCTCATCCCACTGATCCTAATAAGTGTTTTATGGATCATTGGTACATGGTTCCGATAATAGATGGTTCGTTAACTGGATCTTCAACTTTTGCCGATGGTAATAAGGGTGTGGATAATAAAAATGCTCTTGAGATCGAACAAGGGCATTTATTTACTGAAACTCCGGCTGGAAGAAGACCTCTTAGGAGTGCGCCACATGAGTGGATCAATTACCCAGAAGAGTCTCTAGGCTTTATAATTGATCAAGATGTTAGTATTGGAGAGGCTCAACAAAAAGGAGTTAAATCCAGAGGGTTTAAGCATTCGATATTGCTCGGTCAAGAGGGTAGAGTAAGACGTTATCATGAGATTCTTAATGACTATATTGCCGATAAAGGTTAATAATTTATTTTTTTCACCTGTACCATATCTGTGCCAAAAGCTCAGAAAATCAGGAAAAAATTAATTAAGACTTTTGAAAAGATCCTTATAGTGATAGATAAATACTTGGTGGGCAGCTATAGCTCAGTTGGTTAGAGCGCCTGGTTGTGGACCAGGAGGTCCTTAGTT
>Ga0209709_10000513_pt1 | contig 37034 bp, 43 predicted proteins | sample ArcticOcean_MG_C_2_FD_187435 | JGI IMG/M metagenome (GOLD analysis project Ga0209709, IMG submission 187435) | Marine microbial communities from western Arctic Ocean - ArcticOcean_MG_CB4_136 (SPAdes) (version 2) | ecosystem: Environmental > Aquatic > Marine > Oceanic | place: Arctic Ocean... | reverse complement strand
AATCTATATCTGATACTGAGAAATAAGCCGCCCTATCAGAAAATCCTTTTACACTCTCAATAGTTTCTATTCTAACTAACTTTTTTAAAAACATATTAATATTTTCAATTTTACTTAATTCTTTATAATCCTTTTCCATTACTTCTAAAGATAAGTTAGCTTTAGCTGGTATATTTAGCTCCGACCTTATTGATCTTATTGATGATATTATTTCAATTAAGCGATCTGTATTTAAAGAGAGACCCTGATCCTTGCCCTCTGGTAGATTAAAATCCCAGTCACTAAGGATTAATGGCTTTCCCTTAAAACCTAAGCTATCCCATAATTCTTCAGTTATAAAAGGCATAAATGGATGGAGTTTAGTTAGAATAAATTTTAGTGAAAAAGCTGTCATAGCTCTTACTTCTTGAGTATGCTCAAGATCTGGTGAGTCAAAATAAGGTTTGATTAATTCCAGATACCAATCACAAAATACGTGCCAGATAAAATGGTAAATCTCATTTGATGCTTCGTTAAATTTATACTCGCTTAGATAAATATTAATTTTTTTATCAGTTTTTATAATCTCGCCTAAAATCCAATTTGTTAATATGCAATCTAAGTTATCTAAATCAATTTTTTTATGTTTAAGACAGTCATTCATTTCACAAAAACGTGAGGCATTCCAGAGTTTAGTTCCAAAATTCCTATAACCCTCAACCCTTGATTTGGATAATTTAATATCTCTTCCTTGAGAGGCCATTGAGGCAAGGGTAAACCTTAGGGAATCAGCGCCATACTCATCAATGAGGTCCAGTGGATCAACAACATTACCCTTTGATTTAGACATTTTTTGACCATTTTCATCACGTACTAATGCGTGAATATAAACTTCTGAAAAAGGTATTTTCTTTTGAAAATAATGCCCCATCATCATCATTCGAGCTACCCAGAAAAATATTATATCAAAACCAGTTATTAAAAGGCTGGTGGGATAGTATCTATCAAGGTCATTTTTATCATTAGGCCAGTCGAGGGTGCTAAAAGGCCATAAAGCTGATGAAAACCAAGTATCTAGAACATCCTCGTCACGTGTTATAGTATCTGTATTGAATTTTTCTTTTGCTATCTCCTTAGCTTCCAGTTCAGATTTGGCAACAATAATTTCATCATTATCAGTATACCAGGCAGGAATACGGTGCCCCCACCATAATTGTCTTGATATACACCAGGGCTGAATATTATTCATCCACTCAAAATATGTTTTAGACCAATTTTCAGGAACAAATTTTGTTTCACCATTTTTAACACTATCAATGGCAGGCTTTGCCAATGTCTTGGCGTCAACATACCATTGATCTGTAAGATAAGGCTCTATGACTACATCAGACCTATCACCATGCGGTATCGTATTTAAATAAGGCTCAGCCTTAACTAGGTTTCCACTACCTTCTAGCTTTTCAAGTAATATTTCCCTAGCCTTAAACCTATCAAGACCCTGCCACTCTTTTGGTGTATTTTCATTTAAAGCACCATCAATATCTAAAATAGATATCATTTCAAGATTATTTCTTTTACCAACTTCAAAATCATTAAAATCATGGGCAGGTGTTATTTTAACTGCTCCACTGCCCTGTTCTGGATCGGCATATTCATCTTCGATAATTGGAATAACTCTATTAACTATTGGTATAATAATTTTCTTTCCTATTAATTTTTTATACCGTACGTCATCTGGATGAACAGCAATTGCAGTATCTCCAAACATTGTTTCTGGTCTTGTGGTTGCAATTATTATTGATTTTTTTGAATCTTCTTCAAAGGGATATCTAATATACCAAAGATAACCATCGGTTTCCTTTTGGATGACCTCAAGATCGGAAATAGCAGTTTTTAATCCTGGATCCCAGTTAACAAGTCTTTTATCTTTATAAATCAGACCATCATTATAAAGATCAACAAAAACCTTAATAACCGCATCAGAAAGACCATCATCCATTGTAAATCTTTCCCTACTCCAGTCACATGAAGCCCCTAACCTTCTCAGTTGCTCTGTAATTGTTCCTCCGGATTTTTCTTTCCATTTCCATATCTCTTCAATAAAAGGTTCTCTTCCAAAGGTTTTTCTATCAATGTTCTTATCCTTTGCTAAATTTCTTTCTACAACCATTTGAGTGGCTATTCCGGCATGATCTGTTCCGGGTTGCCATAAAACATCCTTGCCCTTCATTCTTTGATAGCGAACTATTATATCCTGTAGTGTTGTATTTAATGCATGACCCATATGCAAACTTCCAGTAACGTTTGGAGGAGGCATAACAATAGAGAATTTCTCAGAACCATCCCTGGATGGCTTAAAAAATCCTTCGGATTCCCAAATGTTATAAATGCGCCTCTCAGATTTAGAGGGATCATATTTTTTATCAATCATATTAGTTACGTTTTTTAAATAATTTTGCTACTTCTTCTTTAACAGATTCTTCTACAATCGGTTTTAAATTATTAGCAAACCATTCGTTAAGTGTTTCTCTAACAGTTTCTTTTATAATATCATCGATTGATAGGTCAGATAGAAAATTACCATCGTCTAAATTAAGATTCTTTCTTAAGTCCTCGGCGAGATCTCCCTCAATAGGTTGCTCAATGGGAATATCATTTGTCTCTACAACATCATCCAAAAGAATTGATTCATCATCATCTGAAATAACATCGGTTAACTCAAGGACTTCATCTTCAACTTCATCACTTTTAGAAATCTTCTCATTGGAAATTACTTCCTTAATAGATGAAAGAATTTCATTAACGGACATTTCTTGACTATTTTCTTCAGATACCATAATGAGCCCACCTTACAAGATAGTAGCTATATTTCAATCAACATTTTTAATATCTTTAAATCTCTTCCACCCAAGTTTAAAATTACGTACTTTGTTATAGTTTTTAATTGGATTGTAAGTATCTACTGATAAAGAAAGCTTTTTGGGAGTTAATTCTCCGATATTTAGGAGTAAAAAAAATCTTGATAGCATTGAATCGTTTCTAGCGCTAATTAATGAAACTTGAGAATCTAAATATTCTCTCTCAGCGTCTAAGACATCTAAATTTGTTCTAGTTCCCAACTCAAATTCAATCTTTACACCTTCGAGAGCTATTTTATTAGCCTCAACTTGTTTTAGAGTGGATTCAATTTTTGATAAAGACGATGTATATTGAGCAAATGCTGTCTTAATTTGTTTTTTTAGGCGTCTTTTGGATTCAACTACAAAATACTTATCCCGATTATTAATTTCTTGAGCTTTCCTGATATTAGACCAATTTAGGCCACCAGCAAAAATTGGCATACTTACGGATCCAGTAACCTGATAAGAATCTCCGTTATAGTCTCTCATAAAAACTTCTTTTGAATTAGAAAATTCTCCTTGAATGCTTACAACCGGCGAAAGCATTGATTTTGCTGAAGCCAGCCCATACCTGGAAGATTTTTCAGTTTTTTCAGCAAAATGTAGTAAAGGACTATTATTTTCGGCAATTAAAATTGCATCACTTACTGTGCTAGGTAGTATAATATTTTTTTTAAACTCCAAGAGGTTATTTGGTTCACTTCCAATAATTGCCTTATAATTTGCTTGGCTAATTTCAAGTTTTGCTCTGGATTCTAGTAAATTAGCTTGCGCCAAAGCGAGCCTAGCTTCAGACTGCGCAACATCAGTTAATGTTAACTCCCCAACTTCAAATTGTATTTTAGTTACAACTAGCCTTTCGGTTAAAATTTCAAAATTACTTTCCATTAATTCGACAATCTTTTGACTCTTAAGAACACCAAAGAAAGAATCTGCAGCATTAAAAAGAATTTCTTGCTCTACAATTCTTAGGTTTGCCCTACCAGCCTTTACAGAATTTATAGACTGAAGGCGATTATTGACCAATCTTCCACCGGAAAATAATATTTGCTTAGCCTCAATTTTAGAAACCTTAGGTTGGAGTTTGATTTCATTATCATTTCCATAATTAAGAGAGGACTCGCCATAAGAAGTTGAAATACTAATTCTTGGAAAAAATCTTGAAGAAGCAGATGAAACATCTTCATCTAATGACCTTAGAAAAGATCTTTCGCCCTCGATTATGGGGTTATTTTTATAGGCAAGTGAAAGTGCTTGTTCAAGTGTTTCAGAAAAACATGGGGCGCATAAAAAAAAGGAAAGCAAAATATATATTTTCGAATTAATTTTTTGCATAAATACCTCTATGTGATTTTTTAAAAGATGACGTTAGCGTCATTTTTATATCAATAGATTAAGAGTTATACTATTTCAAGAATTTTATAAGTAAAATTTAATAAAATATTTAAATTAATTTATAAAATAGAAGACTGGACAAATATGATATAAATCTAATAAGAAAGGTAATATTTTGATGGCCACTTGGCGGAGTGGTTACGCAGCGGCCTGCAAAGCCGTGGACGCCAGTTCGAATCTGGCAGTGGCCTCCAAAATAATTTAAAAAAGATAAAATTTATTCATGTAATAATTTAAATTTAAATATTTTAACAATATTAATTAAACAAGTAATTTGAAGTTAGCCCTCTATTATAATATTGCCTTTGAAAGTAATTAATCTTTTATTTATGAACTAATATTAATTAGGGAATTGGTTGCATCTATTAGATGCAGCGATTAAAAATAGGTTAAATCTCTTTTGATTCTAAGGAATGAAAAATGAAAGATATAGATAAAGCTTCCGCCCCTGTAAATACTTCAGATGGTAGCGCTCCGTATATAGAATCTTTATATGACTCTTTCCTTGAGGATCCAAAATCTATACCTGAAGATTGGAGAATTTATTTTGAAACACTTCCGTCATTGCCAGATGATTCAAACGACATTTCTCACAAAGAAATAATTCAGCGTTTTAAATCACAAAAAAGATCTAGATCTAATTCTGTTAAATCTCCTGAAAATGACAAGCAAATAAGGGTTATTCAATTAATACAGGCTTATAGGAACCGAGGTCATCAAAGGGCAAAACTTGACCCCCTTGAATTAAAAAAAGTAGAAAACTGTGAAGATCTAGACCTTGGATTCCATGGATTAAATGAATCAGATTTAGATAAAAAATTTAAAACTGATACTTTAAAAATTAATAAAGATATTGCCTCGCTTTCTGAGATAGTAAGTTCTCTAAAGAAAATTTACTGCGGAACTCTTGGTATTGAATATAATTACATAACCAATACACAGGAAAGATTGTGGTTCCAAGATAGACTAGAGCCCAATATGGGAAAAGTTTATTTTAATAAAGAAGAGAAAATTCATTTACTTAAAAGATTAAACTCAACAGAGGGTTTGGCAAAATTTTTATCTACTCGTTACCCTGGTATGAAAAGATTTGGAAACGAAGGCTCTGAATCTCTAATCCCCCTTGTGGATAGCTTAATACAAAATAGTAGTATTTTTGGAGCAAAGCAAATTTGTTTGGGAATGGCTCACAGGGGAAGATTGAATCTATTGGTTAATGTCCTTGGTAAGTCGCCAAAAGAGCTTTTTACAGAATTTGAGGAAGATTACGAATTAACAGGCGCAAGCACGGGCGATGTAAAATATCATCAAGGTTTCTCGTCTAATCTCCTTACCCCCAATGGGGAGGTACATGTTTCACTAAACAGTAACCCTTCTCACCTAGAAATCGTTAACCCTGTTGTTGAGGGCTCGGTCAGAGCTCGCCAAGAAAGACTTGGTGATAATCAGAAAGATTTGGTTATACCAATTTTAATTCATGGGGACGCCTCTTTTTCTGGTCAAGGAGTTGTGATGGAAACATTACAGATGTCGCAAACGAGAGGTTACGGTGTTGGCGGAACCATTCATGTAATTGTTAATAATCAGATAGGGTTTACAACATCCAATGAAAAAGACTCTCGGTCTACTCCCTACTCAACAGATGTTGCTAAAATGATTGAGTGCCCTATTCTTCATGTCAATGGAGATGACCCCGAAATGGTCGTTTTTGCTGCAAAGCTTGCATGTGAATATAGATACACTTTTAAAAAGGATATTATCATAGACATGTTCTGCTTTAGGCGACGAGGCCACAATGAGGCTGATGAGCCCTCAGCAACTCAGCCTTTAATGTATAAAGAAATCAATAAGCACAAATCTGTAAAGGATCAATATCAAAAAAGTCTTATGGATGAGAGTATTATCTCTAAAGAAGAGTGCGAAGAAATTCAAAAAAGCTATAGAAATTCTTTAGAAAAAGGAGAATCTGTTACCGATAACCTTGCATCAGAAAATCAAGAAAAATGGTTTGATTGGACACCTTACTTAGATAGGAAATGGGATGAAGAGGTAAGTACAAAATTTGATAAAGAAAAATTTAATGAATTAGGCAATTCAATCTGTTCAGCCCCTGAGGGTTTCGAGATACAAAAACAAGTAGCAAAAATAATAGAAGATAGAAAAAAAATGAATGCAGGAGAAATTCCAATTAATTGGGGTTTTGCTGAAAATATGGCATATGCAACACTTCTAAGTGAAGGTTACCCTATTCGTTTTACAGGTCAAGATTCAAGAAGGGGAACTTTTGCTCACAGGCATTCGACACTTCATGATCAAAATAATGGAACTGAGTACATACCTTTAGTAAATATAGCTAATAAAAATAATACAAGAATTGATCTTTACGACTCACTTCTGTCAGAGGAAGCTGTTTTAGGTTTTGAATATGGTTATTCAACAACATGGCCTACTGGATTGGTTATTTGGGAAGCTCAATTTGGAGATTTTGCTAATGGCGCTCAAGTAGTAATAGATCAGTTTATAGTTTCAGCGGAACATAAATGGGAGAGGCTTTCTGGTTTAGTGATGCTTTTACCGCATGGGTATGAGGGTCAAGGTCCTGAGCACAGCAGTGCTAGATTAGAGAGATATCTTCAGTTATGTGCTCACGATAATATTCAAGTATGTATTCCCTCAACTCCATCTCAAATTTATCACCTTCTTAGACTGCAAACTATTAGAAAAATGAGAAGGCCTTTGATAATACTTTCGCCAAAGAGTTTATTAAGACATCCAATGGCAGTATCAAACTTAAGTGAACTAACGGATGGAGGATTTAAAACTATCATTGAGGATGAAAGTGTAGAACATAAGAATGTAAAAAAGATTATTCTATGCTCGGGTAAAGTTTTTTATGACCTCGACAAAAAAAGAAAAGAATTAAAGCTAAAGGATGTTGGAATTTTAAGAATGGAACAATTGTATTCATTTCCTTACAATGATTTAGAAAAATCATTATTAAAATATCCAAACACAGGAGATTTTGTTTGGTGCCAGGAAGAACCTGCCAATCAAGGAGCATGGTTTAGTCATCGTCATAGAATCCAAAGAGTTTTAGATCGCTTTTCCTCGAATCAAATTAGATTAGTTAGTAGACCTTCAGCATCCGCACCTGCGGTAGGTTTAAATAAATTGCATAAAATACAACAAGAAGCTTTAATTAAGGAAGCTCTTAAGTCTTAGGGGAAGCAGAATGGTCACAGAAATTAAATCTCCAACATACCCAGAATCAGTTGCTGATGGGACAATTGCTAATTGGGTTAAAAAGGAAGGTCAAGCTGTTAAGCAGGATGAGCTAATAGCTGAGATCGAAACAGATAAAATTGTTTTAGAAGTTTTATCTCCCATTAATGGTAAAATTTCAAAAATTTTAAAACCTGAAGGTGAGGTAGTTAATAGTGGTGAGCTAATAGCTCAAATAGAGGAGACCTCTGGTCATGCTGAAGAGGAAGATCAAGAGGATAGTTTAAAAGAAAATGTTTCTTCCAAAAATGAAAATAACTCACTAAATCATGGGCCTGCGGTTAGGCGCATGCTTGAAGAATATAATCTTGATCCAAAAAATATAACTGGATCAGGTAAAGATGGAAGAATTTCAAAATCTGATATTAAAAATTATTTAGAAAATATAAATAAAAAACCTGAAAAGCCTATCGAAAAAGATATGAGTACCTCTAGTGGATTGACTGATAGAGATGAGGAAAGAGTTCCTATGTCTAGAATGAGGTCGACTATAGCAAAAAGACTTCTTTCAGTTACACAAGAAACTGCAATGTTAACAACATTTAATGAAGTCGATATGAAGCCAATCAAAGATTTAAGAAAAAAATTTGGTGATGAGTTTCAAACTGAACACGGTTTAAAGCTAGGTTTTATGGGTTTTTTCGTTTCTGCTTCAATAAATGCTCTTAAAAAATTTCCAGTTGCAAATGCATCTATTGATGGAACCGATGTTATTTACCACGGCTATCAAGATATTAGCGTAGCTGTTTCGACTGATAGAGGGCTTGTTGTTCCAGTTATTAGGGATGCAGATATATTGACCCTTCCAGATATCGAGAAATCAATCCTCGAGTATTCTGAGAAAGCTAAAGAAGGTAAATTATCAATTGAGGATATGCAGGGTGGAACATTTACTATATCAAATGGGGGAGTCTTTGGCTCTCTTTTATCAACACCAATTCTTAATGCTCCTCAAACAGCAATACTTGGAATGCATACAATTCAGGATAGAGTCGTTGTAATTGAAGGTGAAATGGAAATAAGACCTATGATGTATCTTGCTTTAAGCTATGATCATCGTTTATTAGACGGAAAGGATGCCGTAGCTTTTCTTATATGCATAAAAGAGCAGCTTGAATCACCCCAACGTTTATTGTTAAATTTGTAAAAAATTTAGTCTTAGGTCTATCGCTATAAGATTATTCTGCCTCAAAATCGATATGAAGTTCTTTTAGTGCCCTCAACAAATAATGAGGGTGGTGCTGAAAATCATTTTTATCTTTTGAAAATTTCATACTTTTAAATTTATCGGTCACAGCCTTAAATCCCCACCATAACTCCCTTCTTGCAAGAGGAGCGCCCAAACAATGATGAGTACCGGAGCCAAAACCCATATGCGATCCTGCTTTCTTTCTATCAAGGTCTATTTTGTCAGGATTTTCGAAAGCTCTCTCGTCTCTATTAGCCGCAGCATAACGAACATTAACTACAGAACCCTTTGGCATTTGAACTCCGTGAAAATCTACATCACAGGCTGTTGTTCTCATTAAGCTTTGGACAGGTGACTCCAACCTAAGAACCTCCTCAACAAAAACCTTTAAATATTTATCAGGATCAGATTTTAATTTTTTCCAAACATCGGGGTTGTCTATCAGAAGCCTAATGCCTGCGGATAATGCATTTGTAGTTGTTTCACTTCCTCCCACAAAGGTATCTGCCATCATTTCCGCATGAAGTTCATTGTCATTTAAGGGACGACCCCACTCCTCAATAACAGTATTAACAAGCTCACTTAGCAAAGTCTCATCTGGATTTTTTCTAAGTTTTTCAAAAATTGGTTGGAAATAATGTTGGCCTTCAATTTCTTTTTCAATAGCCTCAAGCTCCTCTTCCTTAGTTAGCATCATCCCTATTCTATGAAAAAAAGCATCTGTAGAAATTTTAATTTTCCAAAGATCTTCATCACTCTTTATACCCATTTGCACACCAATTATTTTTAAAGGCATTGGAATAGAAAATTGCTTAACCCAATCACAAGATCCGTCTGCAATAAAAGAATCAATTAGGTCGTAAGCAGTATCTTTTACGACACCCTCTAATTCTTTAATTTTACTTGGACGGAAAGCTTTATCAAAAATATTCCTCATTTCTTTATGATTGGGATTATCTCTACCAGCAAGAGTTGGTGATGGAACCCATCCCTTTTCTTCAAAAAGCTTTACTCCCTGACGAACATGGTCAGTATTAATATTTGATTCTGCTTTTTGAGCTGCCGCTCCAAATGAACTACTAAAATTTTCAGTATCTAACAAAAGCTCCTTTACATAATCATAGCGTGTAACAATAAAAAAACCTGTTTTAGGGTCTTGATATACAGGAGCTTCGTCTCGAAGGGTCTTGTATGCTGAATAAGGACATTGCTGGACCTCAGGGTTGGTGAGATCTACCTCACTAGCATTGATAGAATTATTTTCCATTAGTTCACTCCCCTCAGTTTGTATAGTAATATTTTATATAAAATTTTCTAAGTAAATTAAAATTATTACCGATTATTTATGTCTTTCATACTTTTTTCTAATTCAGAAACTCTTTTCTCAAGCCTCTCTAGGGCTTCTTTTTTAACAAACCCTGATTCATTCATAAATTTTTCAAGAGCAGGTTTCATCATTTTTTCCATACCCTTTAAATCTTTAGCCATATTAAAAATATTCATATCAATCTCCTAATAATTAAAAATATTACAAATTACCATCTAAACGGCAATTCCTTTTTTCAAGTATTGGTTTTAAGGCTCTGTAAGCTTGTGGGTTAAGGTTTAGAGGGATGGACGGATGTAAGTGATGAATTATGTGATATTCCATTCCAGAAGTTAAAATTGTTCCTATAGGGGCCTTAAAGCCCCTGGTATCTCTGTACCTACCCTGTTCTTCCATTGGGTGATGAGGGGCCCAAGATAATGTCATCTGTAGGTATGATGAACCCAACAATCTAGGAAGCCACCAAATAGCTAAAACCTCTACACCATAACCGGCCCAAGCAAATGAAACTAAAATTAACCAATGAGAAATTCTGGTAACTAAAGCTTCAAATAAAATTTTTTTCTTTTCCGATGAATCTTCCAAGAACTCTAAGTAAGGCGTGTCTTTTTGTCTGTTCACAAATAGATTTATCCATAAAGCATCTAAAAGGCTCTTACCCTTCACACCATAGTCAGGATCTTTTGTGGGGTGATTGGTGAAAGTATGATGAAGTAAATGAGTGGCTTTTGCTAAACGATAAGGAAGAGCTATAATAAATAAAGATGTATATCCAATTAATTCATTTAGCCAAAAAAAAGAAGAACCTTTTTTTCCTATATTCTCATGTTGTGCTTCGTGTGAAGGCAAATAGCAAAGACAAGCACATATACTTGCGATAAAGAAAGAGCTCCATATAGAAATTGATCCTGCTATAGTTAAAGGCCAGAGCGAAAGCCATACAGATAAATTTAAAAACCACCAAGCAATCATAATCCAGGGCGTTTTGCCTTTAAATTTACCAGCAATAAGTCTTTCTTCTTCAGCTAAATCCAAGTTCCTACTCCAAATGCAGACATTAAAACCACTGGCCTTTGATATTTGCATATAAACCCCAAAAAAATCCAATAATTAAACACGGTATGATATTTGGAATTCCGAAAATTTTATCTAAATTATTATAATCTAATAGTTGAGAAAAAACAGGGGCCATAAAAAGAACTCCAAAAATAATCTTTCCTTTTGAAAGTAAATATAAAAATATAGAACCAATCATTAATAAATATTATTGCTGAAGCTTAGGTAGGTCAATTTTAAAAAATTATTTATCTTTAAGTAAAAATGTAGTTTATAAAATAAAAAATATGAGGTTTAAAATGTCAGATATTTCAAATTTACCAAATTCAAAAAAAATAATATTAAAAACAAGACCTGATGGAGATCCAAAAGTAAGTGATTTTGAGATGATTGAAGAAGTTGCAAAAGCTCCTAATGATGGAGAGGTTTTGGTTGAAGTTCAAGCTTTGGAAATTGGAGCCTGGATTAGAACAACTTTAAATGAAACTGCTTTTCATGGATCTACTCCAATAGGTGGAACTATACCTGCATTAGGCAATGGGAAGGTAATAATCAGCAAATCTGATAAGTTTAAAGAAGGTGATATGGTTACCGGTCCCTTAATGGCGCAAAGCTATACCACTATGCCTGCAGATTTTTTTACTAAAGTATCTAATCCGGAAATCGATCCTTTTACACAAATTGGCGTTCTTGGAGTAACGACAGGTTTAACAGCTTACTTTGGAATATATGAAGTTGGACAAGTTAAGGCTGGTGATATTGTCCTTGTTTCAGGTGCAGCAGGTGGTGTTGGTGTATTAGTTTGTCAGTTAGCCAAGCTTAAGGGTGCTAAGGTTATTGGTATTGCTGGAGGTCCTGAAAAATGTGCTGTGCTGGTAAATGAAGTTGGTACAGATGCTGCAATCGACTATAAAAATCAAAATATTGATGAGCAAATCAAAATTCACGCACCGGATGGTATCGATATCTTTTTTGATAATGTGGGGGGTAATATTCTTGATTTAGCTCTCGATAACCTAAGAGATTGTGCACGTGTAATAATATGTGGTGCAATTTCTCAATACTCTCATCATGATGCTGTTGAAGGTCCAAGCTTATACCTTCGATTAGCAGAGAAGTATGCAAGAATGGAGGGTTTCACTGTTATGCATTTCGAAGAGCATTACGAAAGAGCATATAAAGAATTACTAGAGCTCTATAGAGTTGGAAAGCTCAAGGTTCCCTTCCACATTGAAGAAGGGATAGATAATTTCCCTCTCGCCCTTCAAAAGCTTTTTACAGGAGGTAATACCGGAAAGCTTATGGTTAAAATATAAAATATTAAACTTAAAACAAGCTAGTAAATTCGTTATTCTTCTGTTAGAAGATATCGAAACTGTTCCCCAGTAGCTCAGTTGGTAGAGCAATTGACTGTTAATCAATTTGTCGCTGGTTCGAGTCCGGCCTGGGGAGCCAATTTATTTATTTTTTTATTTTAAATAGTTATGACATTTGTTAGTGTTAATTATGAAAAAATTAACATATATAACCTTGGTTGTTTTTACCCTCCCCTTGTTTCTGATAAGTTGTGCAAATGAATATGATGGGGGAATATATACAGGGAGCTCAATGTCAACAAATCCAACAATTGATAAATCCAAAGAAGAGCCCGAACTTTTTGATTCTAAAGAGGCTGTTGAAGAAAATGTTGCTGATTCAGAAGTTGAAAAAATACCTAGTGAAGAAAATTATAAATAACACCTGTTGTTTTAGTGTCATCTAACTTCAAGGAATTCTAAATGAAATTTGCTATTGTTGGATCTGGAATTTCTGGTTTATCCATTGCAACCATTCTCTCACAAGATCATGAAGTTGTACTTTATGAGAAAGAAGATAGGTATGGCGGACACTCAAATACTGTAGAAATTAATTACAATAATGAAATCATCAATGTAGATACAGGGTTCATAGTTTTTAATAAATTAAATTATCCTAATTTAATAAAATTTTTTAAATATTTTTCAGTTAAGTATGAAGATAGCGACATGAGTCTATCAATAAAACATCAGGCATTAGATCTAGAGTGGTCAGGCCAAAATCTAAAAACAATTTTTTCGAAGAAAAAACTTTTAAAAAAAATATCCTTTTTATCTTCTATCATTCAAATATTAATTTTTAATTTCCACATCAAATATCTTATTAACTATAAGTCTTTAGGTGAAATATCTTTAAGAGAATGGCTAGAAAATAAACCTTATACAAAAGGTTTCCTTGAGCTATACCTCCTTCCAATGGCAGGTGCTATTTGGTCTATGCCCCCTGAGGATGTAATGAATTATCCAATAACATCTCTTTTTAATTTTTTTAATAATCATAAGTTGCTTCACAGTAAAAATGACAGGCCCCAGTGGTTAACGGTTTCAAAGGGAAGTATAAACTATGTGAATAAAATAATAAGATTCTTAGGAGCAAACCCAAGAGTTGAAACTTATAAAGATACTCAAATATTAAAGATAAAGAGAAGTGAGAACACAATTTTAATAGAGGATTCAAATAATAATCAAAATAAATTTGATCATATTATTTTTTCCACAAACCCAACAAAGACATTAGAAATTTTAGAGGATGTTGATGAAAAAGAAAAAAATATTCTAGATAAGTTTTCAACAAACACAAACTTAGCTTACCTTCATAATGATGAAACATTAATGCCAAAACTAAAAAAGGTTTGGTCTTCATGGAATGTAGTTGTTCCTGAGAAAAAACTAAAAAATATTTCAGTTACTTACTGGATGAATAAACTTCAGAATATTAAAAATAGTAAACCCCTATTTCTTAGTCTAAATCCAATTATGCCTCCGAAAGAAAATAGTATATTTAAAGTCATTGAATACGAACATCCTATTTTTGATATTAAGGCGATTAATTCAAAGAAATTACTAAAAAATATTCAAGGATATAGGAATACATGGCATTGCGGTGCTTGGTCAGGAAATGGTTTCCATGAGGATGGGATTACATCAAGTGTAAATTTAGCAAAAGAATTTGATGCAAAAGTATTATGGGAATAGAAAGCTCAATATTTAATGGAATAGTTAGTCACTCAAGGCTTTTACCGAAAGTACACAATTTCTCTTACAAAGTTTACTCAATGTTATTTAATATTGATGAGCTAGAAACGACACAAAAGGAATGTAAATTTTTTTCGTATAATAAGTTTAATCTATTTTCATTTTATTACAAAGATCATGGGGAAAAGGATGGATCCAACCCTAAAGAATGGATTTTAAAGATAGCAAAAAAAGAAGGTATTAACCCCTTAGGTCTAAAAATTTTTTGTTTATGCTATCCCAGGGTCCTTGGCTATGTTTTTAATCCAATCAGTGTTTGGTTTATTTATAGTAAAAATAACCTCAGAATGATTATTTATGAGGTTAGAAATACATTTGGTGAAGATCATTCATATGTTTTTAATTTAATCAATGAATCTGAGAAACTTAATCACAAAAGTAAAAAGTTACTTCACGTATCACCATTTATAAATATGGACGGAAGGTATGAGTTTTCTACTGATTTAAGCTCTGATCAAGTAAAGGTAATTATTAAAGAAATTTCAAATAACAAACACCTTTTGACAGCCTCCTTCATTGGAAAGGCAAAATCATTTAATGATAAAAATCTTTTTTTAAATTTTATTCTCTACCCAATGTTAACATTTAAAGTTATCTTTGGTATTCACTATCAAGCGTTAATTTTATGGTTAAAAAATATTAAATATGTTAAACATAAAAAATCAAAATATAATAAAATTTCCTATAAAAAAGAGTACACATTAAGAGATGATGAAAGCGATATTTAAAAAATATTTATCTAAAATTGGTAATGAGATAAAAGTTGGGTCTCTAACAGTGATTCTTCCTAATGGCGAAACTCTTGTATTTTCAGGAGAGAAGGGATTAAAATCTGATCTTAAATTAAACTCATATATGCCAGTTTTAAGAACTGTATTTGGTGGTCATCTAGGATTTGCGGAAAGCTATTTGAAGGGTGAATGGACTAGCTCAAATTTAGAATCTTTTTTAGAAATAATGGTTACAAATCTTCCAGATTCTTTTAATCCGAGAAGCAGATTGTTTGTTTTTTATAACAAAATTATTCATTTTTTTAGAGAAAATACAAAAACTAGAGCAAAGAAAAATATTATGTATCACTACGACCTGGGTAATGATTTTTATAAAATTTGGCTAGATAAGACAATGACCTACTCTAGCGCTCTATTTGAAAAAGAAACAGATAACCTTAGTAAGGCTCAGGAAAATAAATACCAGCTTTTAATTGATCAGCTAGATATTCAAAAGCATCACAAAATCCTTGAAATAGGATGCGGATGGGGAGGATTTGCTGAATACGCAGCAAAAACTATTGGATGTGAAATAAAGGGCATTACAATTAGCCCTAGCCAACTTAAATTTGCTAAATCGCGTATTGAAAAACAAGGATTAGCCGAAAAGGTTTCTCTCGAGCTATGCGATTATCGTGACCTAGAGGGAAAATATGATCGTGTCGTCTCAATAGAGATGATTGAGGCTGTTGGAGAAAAATATTGGATAGATTATTTTAAGAAAATAAAAGAAGTCTTAACTAAAGACGGAATGGCAGGCATTCAGGTAATTCTAATAAACAATAAAAGTTTTGAAAGATATAGTAAATCAGTAGATTTTATTCAAAGGTATGTATTTCCAGGAGGAATGCTTCCTTCTCAAAATAAGCTAGATGAAAATTATAAGAAAACAGGGCTAAAGGAAGTTAACTCTAGCTCATTTGGACAATCTTACGCAAAGACATTAGGTATTTGGCACAAAGATTTCGATAGGTCTATTTCACTTATAAGAGATTTAGGTTTTGATTCTAAGCTAGAAAGAATTTTTAGATATTATTTCTCTTATTGTAAGGCTGGCTTTCAATCTAAAAAAATTGATGTTGTGCAAAAAATAATTAAATTAGCTTAAGCTTCCAATTCTTCGAAATCTTTTTCAATAATAGGCCCTGAATCTTGACCAAGAGCCTCTGGATCCCTATCGACCAACTCTATAACTGCCATGGGCGCAGAATCTCCATAACGAAAGCCTGCTTTCATTATTCTAGTATAACCACCATCTCTTTCTTTGTATCTTTCAGCAAGGGTATCGAAAACTTTGGAACCCCATTTATTTTCAGGTACTATCGAATATAACTTTCTTCTTGCGCTAAGATCGCCTTTTTTTCCAAGAGTGATTAATTTATCAACATACGGAGCAAGTTCTTTAGCTTTAGGGAGCGTTGTTTTAATTTGCTCATGCTTAATTAGGGCAACCGCCATATTTGCTAGGAGAGCCTTTCTATGGCTTGATGTTCTATTTAGTTTTCTTTTTGATACTTTATGGCGCATTTCTTTACCTATTAATTAAAATTTATCGGATGCTTTTCTAGCAAGATCATCAACATTCTCCGGAGGCCAAGTAGGCACATCCATGCCAAGTGATAATCCCATCTCGGTTAAGACCTCTTTAATTTCGTTTAAAGATTTTCTACCAAAGTTTGGTGTTCGCAACATTTCATTCTCACTTTTAAGAATTAAATCTCCAATATAAACTATACTATCATTTTTAAGGCAATTTGCTGATCTTACTGACAGCTCTAGTTCATCAACCTTCTTAAGAAGAGCGGCATTAAATTCAAGTTCATTTTCATCTTCTTCGATAATTTCTTCTTCTGGTTCATCAAAGTTAATAAAAGGCATCAACTGATCTTGAAGTATTCTCGCTGAGAATGCTACAGCATCTTCTGGAGCCACAGAGCCATTAGTTTCAACTTCAAGTGTCAATCTATCATAATCAAGTGATTCACCCTCTCTTGCGTTCTCAACGCTGTATGCAACATTAGTAACAGGACTAAAGAGACTATCAACTGGTATCATTCCAATAGGACTATCCTCATCACGATTTTGTTCAGCAGGAACATAACCATTTCCTGTCTTAATAGATAATTCAATACGAATAGAAGAATTTTCATCTAAGGTACACAAAACCAGATCAGAATTAATAACTTCAATATCGTCAGTTAAATTAATATCACCAGCTGTAACTACACCTGGGCCAGTTTTTTCAATAGTTAATCTTTTTATTCCAGAAAAATCTGCTCGAAATATTATTTTCTTAACACTTAAAACAATATCTGTAACATCTTCCCTTACACCATTTATTGAAGAAAACTCATGTAAAACACCATCAATTTTAATTCCAAAAACAGCAACACCCTGAAGAGATGATAGTAAAACCCTTCTTAGAGCGTTACCTAGTGTTGTCCCATAACCTCTCTCAAGAGGCTCAACGGTTATTTTAGAAAACTTTTCAGGATCCTTACCTGGATTAAGATTTATTTCACTTGGTTTTAAAAGTTCACGCCAATTTTTTTCAATAATCACATTAACCTCACAGTTTAATTAATTCTTACTTAAATTTATATCTTATACACGACGTCTTTTAGGGGGACGACAACCATTATGCGGAATAGAAGTAACGTCCTTAATAGATGTTATTGTAAACCCTGCTGATTGAAGAGCCCTTAAAGCACTCTCTCTTCCTGACCCAGGCCCTTGAACTTCGACTTTTAATGTTCTAACACCCTGATCTTTTGCTTTTGCTCCAACGTCTTCGGCAGCCATTTGAGCAGCAAAGGGGGTTGATTTTCTTGAACCTTTAAAGCCCATTAAACCTGCTGATGACCAGGCTATAGCATCGCCCTTCTCATCAGAGATAGTAATCATTGTGTTATTAAAGGTAGAATTTACGTGAGCAACGCCATTTGGGATGTTTTTCTTATCTCGACGCTTTACTCTTTTTTTATCATCAGCCATTATTTTAAACCTAAAGTTGTAATATTTATTTTTTCTTACCTGCTATTGATTTAGCGGGTCCTTTACGAGTTCTTGCATTGGTATGGGTTCTTTGACCTCTAACGGGCAACCCTTTTCTGTGACGAAGCCCCCTGTAATTACCCAGATCCATAAGTCTTTTTATATTTGTTGATACTTCCCTTCGAAGCTCACCCTCAACCTTGTAGTTACCCTCGATAATTTCTCTAATTTGTATGACCTCTGAATCAGTTAACTGATTAACTCTTCTCTCTGAAGGTATGTTGGCCTTTTCACATATATCTGATGCAATTTTAGGACCGATTCCTCTGATATAGGTCAAACCTATGAATACTTTTTTATTGGTTGGTATATTTATACCTGCGATACGTGCCAAAAAAACCTCCTAAAAAAGCGAAACTGTATAGAATCGCGGATTATATGCTTGAAAACCAAACAGTCAACAGACTATTTCAGTTTAATTAAATTATTTTTTATATCTTCTGAAACTTTAGATATATCATTCATCCCATTGATAACAATGAAGTTTTTATTGTTTGAATAATAAGATATCAAAGGCTCAGTCTGATCAATATACACTTGTAATCTTTTTTTCATTACTTGTAAATTATCATCTTCCCTTATTTCATTATTGTTATCCTTAGCTCTTCCCTCAATTCTCTTTTGAAGAACGGAAAAATCAACATCGATTTGTATAATCCCGTCAATGGAATCATTAGTTTCATTTAGAATAATATCTAAGGATTTAGCCTGAACTTCATTTCTAGGGTATCCATCTAGAATAAAACCATTCTCACAATCTTTCTCACTAACTCTTTCCTTGATTATTTCTAAAAGAAGGTTATCAGGAACATAATCTCCTCGTGCCATAATTTCTTTAGCAGTAAGCCCTAGAGCTGTTTCATTCTTAACGGCCTCACGCAGCATATCCCCAGTTGATATGTGGGCTATATTAAACTCATTCTTTATGAATGATGCTTGGGTTCCCTTCCCTGCCCCAGGAGGTCCTAAGAGGATAATTATCATTATCTTTTCCTACTTCCCAGTTTAGATTTTTTTAATAGACCTTCGTATTGGTGAGCAAATAAATACCCCTGAAACTGTGTCATGGTATCCATTGCAACGTTAACTATGATGAGAATCGATGTTCCACCAAAATAAAAAGGTACAGCATAACGAGAAATTAAAAATTCAGGTAACAAACAAACTAGAACTAAATAAATAGAACCTACAACAGTCAGTCTAGTTAAAACATAATCAATATACTGAGCAGTTCTCTCGCCTGGCCTAACACCTGGAATAAAGCCACCCTGTTTTTTAAGGTTATCAGCTGTATCTTCAGGATTAAATACTATTGCAGTATAAAAGTAACAAAAGAAAACAATAAGACTTGCATAAATGATCATATATAATGGTTGCCCTCTTCCAAGGAGAGTAGTTACACTATTAACCCAATCAGGTCCTTGACCGGCAGAAAAATTAGCAATTGTAATAGGCATTAGGAGTAATGAGGAGGCGAATATTGCTGGAATAACCCCTGATGTATTAAGTTTTAAAGGAAGATGCGAGTTATCGCCTCCAAACATTTTATTGCCAACTTGCCTCTTAGGATACTGGACTAAAAGTCTCCTCTGAGCTCTTTCTATAAAGACAACAAAAGTAATCGTAGCTAAAACAAGCAATAAAAGACCGAACATTAGGCCTATAGATAGAGCGCCCTGTCTACCCAACTCTATTGTACCAAACAAAGCGCTTGGTAATTCCGCAACTATTCCTGCAAAAATTAATAATGATATTCCGTTTCCAAGTCCGTTAGATGTTATTTGTTCCCCTAACCACATAAGAAAAATTGTTCCCCCAACAAGGGTTATGACTGCAGAGACTTTAAAGAAAGCTCCCGGGTCTACAACAACTCCAGTAGCGCCTTCCAGACCGACAGCAATGCCCCAAGCCTGAATAGTCGCAAGGAAAACTGTAGCATAACGAGTGTATTGATTGATCTGCCTTCTACCTCGCTCACCAGCTTCTTTTTTTAAGTAATTCAACGAGGGTACAACCGGTACAATTAATTGTATAATAATTGAGGCAGTAATATAAGGCATTATCCCAAGAGAGAAGATAGCCATACGACCTACCGCACCCCCAGAAAACATATTAAATATTCCAATTATTCCAGATTGATTTTGTTCAAATATTTGACGTAAAGCATCAATATCTATCCCAGGCAAGGGTAAGTATGTTCCAAACCTATACACAATAAGAGCTAGGACTGTAAACCAAATCCTTTTACGAAGCTCTGTAGCACTTTTAAGGGCTGAGAGACTTATATTAGAAGCTAATTGTTCGGCAACTGAAGCCATTATTATTTATCTGCCGTTTCTTGCGTTGAAGATTCAGCAACCTCTTTATTTTTAATTTTCTTGCTATCTTGAGAAGGAGATTCTGTTTCAGCTTTTATTTCTTTTTTTTCAATGGGTAAGACATTTTTCTTTCTTACCCTCTTAACTTTTGGCTGTTCTAAAACTTCAATTTTACCACCAAGACCTTCAATAATCTTTACACAGGACTTAGTCGCTTTTGACAGAGATATTTCAATTTTTTCTTGAATTTCACCTTTATTAAGTAACTTTATCCCATCTTTACTTTTTTTAACAATTCCAGCTTCATTTATTTCTTTTTCCGTAATTGGTTTAGAAATATCAATTAAACCCTTTTTTATAGCATTCTGAAGATTACCAAGTGTTAGCTCAGCAAACTCTTTCCTAGTAAAATTATTAAATCCTCTTTTAGGTAGCCTCATATGAATAGGCATTTGACCACCTTCAAAACCTTTTATAGCAACACCAGATCTTGATTTTTGACCCTTATGACCACGGCCAGCAGTTTTTCCTTTGCCAGATCCAATTCCGCGTCCGACTCGAGTTCTCGTCTTTCTTGCGTTAGGATTATCTCTAAGTTCATTTAATCTCATTTAATTATTCCCCATCAACAATTTTAACAAGGTGACTGACTTTATTAATCATACCTCTTATGGAACTTGTATCATCAAGAACTCTTACTTTATGCATCTTATTCAAACCAAGGCCAATTAAAGTCTTTCTCTGATCAGGGCTTCTTCTTAAAGCACTTCCAGTTTGTTCTATTGTAATTTTTTTAGATGCCATTTTATTACCTTATACAGATACTTCGTTATCAGCGAGACGTTGGTTAATAACATCACTTACTTTTTTTCCTCGTCTAGCAGCAACTTGCCTAGGGCTATTAACTTTTCCTAGAGCCATTACTGTAGCTCTTACCATATTGTAGGGATTTGAAGAACCAATCGATTTGGCTACAACATCCTGAATTCCTAGAACTTCAAAAACTGCTCTCATTGGGCCACCGGCAATTATTCCAGTTCCAGGAGGTGCAGATCTTATAATTACTTTACCAGCCCCATGACGACCTTCAATATCGTGGTGAAGGGTTCTTCCTTCTTTTAAGGGAACCTTAATCATCGTCGCTTTTGCAGAGTCTGTAGCTTTTTTAATAGCTTCAGGAACTTCACGAGCTTTACCATGACCAAATCCTATATGACCTTTTTGATCACCAACAACAACAAGTGCTGCAAAACTAAATCTACGACCACCTTTAACAACAGTTGAAACTCTATTAATAAATACTAAACGATCAATAAATTCACTATCTCTTTCGTCTCTGTGATTTTTTTCTTGTATAGACAATAAATTCTCCTAAAATTTTAATCCGGCTTCTCTTGCATTATCAGCTAATGCTTTAACTCGGCCATGATATTTATAACAACCTCGATCAAAATAAACCTCTTTAACACCTGCTTTAATAGCTTTCTTGGCTACCTCAGATCCAACCTTTGATGCTGACGCAATATTTGAACCAAGGGCTGAAGATGACTTTTCTAACGAAGATGCTGAAGCTATAGTTATACCACTATTATCATCAATCACTTGAGCATAGATGTGTTTAGAAGACCTAAAAACCGAAAGTCTCATTCGATCAGTCGCAGACTTCTTTAGTTTATTTCTAACTCGTGTCTTTCTTTTTTCTATTTCTAATCTACTTACCATTTTAATTACTTCTTTTTACCTTCTTTTCTAAAAATAAATTCATCTTTATATTTAACGCCCTTACCTTTGTAGGGCTCAGGCGGTCTATAACTTCTCAATTCTGCAGCTACCTGACCAACTTTCTGCTTATCAATTCCACTAACAGTAATTTCTGTAGGGGTAGCGGCCTCAATCTTAATTCCCTCTGGAGTTTCATAGTTTATGTCATGACTAAAGCCAAGAGATAATTGAATATTATTACCTTTCATTTGAGCCTTATAACCAACACCATTAATCTGTAATATTTTTTTATAACCCTCCGTAACACCTATAATGTTATTATTTAGAAGACTTCTTTGTATTCCCCAATACTGAATACTAGCTTGAGATTCATCGATTGGTGTAATTGTTATCTTATTATTTTCCTGAACAACTGAAGTTCCAGAAAAATTCTCACAAGACAATTCGCCCTTAGGGCCGGATGTGAGTATCTCTGATTCATTAATAGTTACGTTAACTCCCTCAGGTATCTCAATAATCTTTTTTCCAATTCTAGACATTTAAAACCTCAATAGACTAAAAAACTGTGCATAAAATTTCACCACCAACATTTTCATTACGAGCAGAAGAATCTGACATAACTCCCTTTGGTGTAGAAATAACTGAAATACCGAGACCATTTCTTATTAAAGGCATGCTCTTAACTGAAGAATAAACCCTTCGTCCAGGTTTTGACACCCTTGTAATTTCCTTAATTACGGGATCACCATCATGGTATTTTAATTCTATCCGTATCTCTGATTGACCAGTATCCCTTTCACTTTCTGAAAAACCTCTAATAAAACCCTCTTCTTTGAGAACCTCAAGAACATTTACTCTGAGAGTTGAAGAAGGTGAATCAACAAGTTCTTTTCCTCTCATATGAGCATTTCTAATTCTAGTAATCATGTCTCCAATTGGATCATTAATATTCATTACAACCTCACCAGCTTGACTTAACTACACCGGGCAACTTACCGTCTGAAGCTAAATCTCTAAAAGCAATTCTTGATAAACCAAACTTTCTATAAACACCTCTTGGACGCCCAGTCAAAAGGCATCGATTTCTTATTCTATTTTTTGAAGAATTTCTTGGAAGTTGAGCAAGTTTTAAACGTGCATCAAATCTATCTTCGGCTGAAAGATTTTTATCTTTCGATTTTGTCAAAAGATCCTCTCTTTTAGTCTTATATTTAGAATATAATTTTCTTCTTTTTAAATCTCTTTGCACCATGCTTACTTTTGCCATCTAATATCCTTATCTTTTTCTAATGGGAAAATTAAAACTCTGTAATAAAGCTAACGCCTCATCATCATTCTTTGCTGTTGTATTTATAATAATATCCATACCCCAGATCTCAGAAACAGACTCATAATTAATTTCAGGGAAGATTAAATGCTCTTTAATACCAAAAGCATAGTTACCATTGCCATCAAAGCTCTTTGGATTTAATCCATCAAAATCTCTTACTCTTGGAAGAGCTATATTAACAAGTCTGTCAATAAACTCATACATTACAGCTTTTCTTAAAGTCACTTTTGCTCCTACCGCCATTCCTTCTCTTAATTTAAAACCAGCTATAGCTTTTTTTGCAATAGTTTTAATAGGTTTTTGGCCAGCAATTAATTCAAGGGCAGATACAGCGTCATTCACTTTTTTGCTATCGGAAACTGATTGACTACCGGCGCCAATATTAATAACAATTTTAGAGATCTTAGGAACCTCAAAAATATTATTGAGCTTTAAATTCCCTAATAGTTCTTTTTGAATTACATCTTTGTATTTCTGTTGAAGTCTGGGGGTGTAACTTACTGAATCAACCATTTAAAATCTCCCCTGATTTTTTTGCATATCGAACTTTTTTACCTTTTTTATCTAACTTAAAACCAACACGAGTAGGTTTCTTTGTTTTAGGATCAGAAATCATAAGGTTTGAAATTTGAACTGGTCTTTCTTCAGAAACGATTCCACCTGCATCTTCCTGAGAAGGTTTTTTATGCCTTTTGACCAAATTAATACCTTGAACAAGAGCTTTATCTTGAGAATTAGAAATCTTTATAACCTTTAAGACATCACCCTCTTTGCCTTTATCTTTTCCAGACATAACAAAAACCTTATCGCCTTTTTTAATTTTTGCAGACATTTAAATAACCTCCGGAGCCAATGAAACAATTTTCATTAATTTTTTAGTTCTTAGCTCTCTTGTCACAGGTCCAAAAATTCGCGTTCCAAGAGGCTCTCCGTTAGCATTGACTAATACAGCAGCATTGGAGTCAAAGCGAATAGCGGTTCCATCGTTACGACGTATCTCTTTTTTTGTACGGACGATAACGGCTTTAAGAACTTCACCCTTTTTTACTTTACCACGTGGAATAGCCTCTTTGACAGAGACAACTATTATATCTCCAACAGAAGCTGTCCTTCTTTTAGAGCCGCCTAAAACTTTAATACACTGGACCTGTTTTGCTCCAGAGTTATCGGCAACATCTAGTTTTGTTTGCATCTGTATCATATTAAAACCTTATACAATGTAGACTATTCGTCTATCACTTCCCATGTTTTTGACTTGGATAGAGGCTTACACTCTCTAATCTGAACCAAATCACCAATTTTAAATTTATTACTCTCGTCGTGTGTCATATATTTTTTTGAACTTCTAACAGTTTTTTTGAAAAAGGGATCCGTAAATCTTCTCTCTACTGAAACAGTTATTGTTTTATCTGCTTTATCGCTTACGACAACGCCTTTTAAAATTCTTTTAGGCATTACTCACCTCTTTTTTATGTTTATTCATCATTGTTTTTACTCTAGCAATATTTTTCTTCTTCTTGGATATCTGAGAAGTATCCTCGAATTGACCAGCCAATTTCTGAATACCAATATTAAAAACCTCTTTTTTCAAGGAATTTAAAGAATCTGTTAACTCATCAAAACTCATGTCTTTAATATCTTTTTCTTTCTTAGCCATATCTAAACTCCTTCACCGGGCCTAGTAATAATCTTAGTTAAAACAGGAAGTTTAGAGGATCCTAAGTCTAAGGCTGTTTTAGCAACCTCAGGTGTAACACCATCTATCTCAAACATAATTCTTCCTGGCTTGACTCTTGCTGCCCAATATTCTGGGGTACCTTTACCCTTACCCATTCTAACTTCTGTAGGCTTTTTTGATACAGGAACATCAGGAAAAATTCTTATCCAAACTCTACCGGCTCTTTTCATATGCCTTGTTATAGCTCTTCTCGCTGCCTCAATTTGTCTAGCAGTTATTCTTTCAGCAGTAAGGGCTTTAAGACCATATGAACCAAATGTAAGAGTGGTACCGCCTTTGGCATTTCCCTTTATTCTTCCCTTATGGGCTTTACGAAATTTTGTTTTTTTAGGTTGTAACATAAAAACTATCCTTACTTACTCGGCCTAGGGCTATTATTTTCTTTTGAAGCACTCTTTTCATCTTTTATATGAGGATTGTGCTCCATTATTTCACCTAAGAAAATCCAAACTTTGATTCCACATATTCCATAGGTTGTATGAGCTGAGGCTACACCATAATCAATATCAGATCTTAATGTATGAAGAGGAACGCGACCTTCTCTATACCATTCTGTTCTTGCAATTTCTGCTCCTCCAAGACGTCCAGCACAATTAATTCTGATACCTTGAGCTCCTAAACGCATAGAGGACTGAACAGCTCTTTTCATAGCCCTTCTAAAGCCTATTCTTCTTTCTAGTTGTTGCGCAATGTTCTCAGCAACAAGTGTTGCATTAACCTCGGGTTTTCTAACCTCGACAATATTAACAACTACATCAGAAGCTGTTATTCCTTGCAATTTCTTTTTTAAATTTTCAATATCAGCGCCTTTTTTACCGATAATTAATCCAGGACGTCCAGCATGAATAGTAACCAAGCATTTTTTATGAGGTCTTTCAATAATAACATTTGCTATTGCAGCATTTTTAAGATCCTTAAAAATCATTGCCCTCATTTGAATATCTTCCTGAATTAGCTTGCTGTATTCATTTTTACCAGCGTACCATCTAGAATCCCAAGTACGATTAATACCAAGCCTCATGCTAATTGGATTAACTTTTTGTCCCATTATTTCTTTTCCTCTAAAGTCTTTTCACGGAGAATAATAGTTAGTTGGCTAAATGGCTTAAGTATTTTACCAGTTCTTCCGCGAGCCCTAGGTCTAAATCTTTTCATTACTAGGTTTTTTCCAACAAATGCTTCATCAACATATAGCTTATCAATATCAAGAGAATGATTATTTTCAGCATTAGCAATAGCACTTTCAAGAATTTTTTTAGCTTCATTTGAAATTCTTTTCTTAGAAAACTCTAAAAAAGATAGTGCATCACCGACTTTTTTTCCTCGAATATTTTTTACAGCATCATTAAGCTTGATTGGACTCGTTCTAATCATCTTTCCAATTGCTTTAGAAAATCTATCGTCAGAAGAATCTTTTATTTTATTAGCTTCACTCATAATTAACTTCTCTTTGCAGATTTATCAGCCATATGGCCGTAATATGTTCTTGTAGGAGAAAATTCACCAAATTTATGACCAACCATATCTTCAGAAATTAATACTGGAATAAATTTTTGACCATTATAGACACCAAAATTAAGGCCAACAAATTGCGGGAGAATTGTAGATCTCCTACTCCATATCTTAATAACATCTTTTCGCCCAGATGCTCTTGCTGCATCTGCTTTTTTTAAAATATATTGATCCACAAATGGACCTTTCCAAACTGATCTAGCCATAATTACCTTCTTTTTCTCTTTTGATGACGAGTTCTAATAATAAATTTATCAGACTCTTTATTTGAACGAGTTTTCTTACCTTTGGTTGGAACGCCCCATGGTGTAACTGGATGCCTACCTCCAGACGTTTTACCTTCACCGCCTCCGTGAGGATGGTCAACCGGATTCATAACGACACCTCGGACAGAAGGTCTTTTTCCCTTCCATCGATTTCTTCCGGCTTTCGCCAGTTTTGTATTAGAATTATCGGGATTTGAAACGGCTCCAATTGTAGCCTTACATATATCGGGAATTAATCTTTGTTCCCCAGATGTTAATTTCAGTATCGCCATTCCTTGATCTCTACCAACAAGTTGGGCAAAGGTACCTGCAGATCTAATAAGTTGCGCGCCTTTTCCTGGTTTCATTTCAATATTATGAATAATGGTTCCGATAGGCATTTTTTTCATCGGCATTGTATTGCCTGGTTTAATATCTGCCTTTTCACTGGAAATAACTTTATCTCCTACAGATAATCTTTGAGGAGCAACAATATAGCTTAATTCCCCATCATCATACTTTAAAAGAGCAATAAATGCTGATCTATTCGGATCATATTCAAGTCTTTCAACAGTTGCGGAAATATCAAGTTTATTTCTCTTAAAATCAATTTTTCTATAAAGTCGTTTATGACCACCACCTCTTCTTCTTGCAGTCATTCTACCTTTGTTGTTTCTACCGCCAGAGCTTGACAGGCCTTCGGTTAGGGCCTTTATCGGCCTTTCTTTTGATAAATGAGATTTATCAACGAGCACTAATCCTCTTTGACCGGGGCTAGTAGGTTTATATTTTTTTAATGCCATTTACTTATACTCCGCCCATAACGTCTATTGATTGACCTTCTTCAAGTGTAATAATCGCATGCTTAAAATCTTTTCTTTTGCCTTTAATATTTTTAAAATTAGTTGTCTTACCTTTACGCCTAAGGGTATTTACAGACTTAACCTTGACCTTAAATAGCTCTTCAACGCTCTTCTTAATCTCAGTTTTAGAGGAATTCATACCGACTTTAAAAACAACCTTATTACTTTCAGAAAGCATTGAAGATTTCTCAGTAATTACTGGACTAACCAGTATATCAAAATAACTTTTTTCACTCATTGAAGTCTCTCGTTTAATATTTCAACAGATCTTTTTGTAAGAACTAATTTTTCTTTACGAAGTATGTCGTATACATTTATTCCTTCAATATTAATAAGCTCAAGCCCTTTAACGTTCTTAATGGCTAGCTCAAAATTTTTATCAAATTCCTTCAAATCTACAAAAAGAGCACCCTCGAGCTTTAATTCTTTAATTTTCAAAACCAGGTCCTTAGTTTTTGGTGAAGAAAGCTTTGCCTCATCAAGAATAGTTAGCTCATTATTCTTAACCTTTGCTGACAATGCATGCTTTAACCCAAGTGTTCTAATTTTCTTAGGAAGCTTAGTAGAGTGATCTCTCGGCTTAGGACCAAACGCTACACCACCACCACGGAAAAGGTTAACTTTTCTTGTACTATGTCTTGCTCCACCTGAGCCTTTTTGAGCCATAATTTTTCTTGTGCTACCGGTAACCTCTCCTCTCTCTTTTACCTTGTGGGTTCCAGATCTTCTTTTTGATAATTGCCAAGTTACAACTCTATGAAGGATATCGCGCCTTGGATCAAGACCATAAATTGAGTCGTTTAACTCTTGAGAGGATTTTTTATCTGAGCTTAAGCTTACTAAACTAACTTTCATTTGAATCTCCCTCTTTTTTTGAGACATTAGAGGTATCAACAACCTGATCATCCTTAGTATTTTCAGAAGTCGCTACATCTGAAGAATCTTCATGATTATTAGTCTTTAAGCCAGCAGGCAAAGGAATATTATCTGGTAAAGATTTTTTAACAGAGTCTTTTAATAAAACCCAACCACCCTTAGGTCCGGGAACCGCTCCTTTTATATAAATATACCCATCTTCAGACATGGTTTTAACAACCTTAAGATTTTGGACGGTGACATTAGCTGCACCCATATGACCTGCCATTTTTTTACCCTTAAACACCTTGCCAGGATCTTGACATTGTCCTGTGGATCCATGACTTCTATGACTAATTGAAACACCATGGGAGGCTCTTAAACCTCCAAAATTATGACGCTTCATAGCCCCTGCAAATCCCTTACCAATCGAAATACCTGATGCATCTATATACTGACCATCAACAAAATGAGAGGCAGAAAGCTCAGAACCATTTTCAAGTAAATTTTCTTCGCTAACTCTGAATTCTGATAACTTAACTTTAGGTTGGGAATTATGCTTCTTGAAGTGGCCCTTCATAGGCTTTGATACATGTTTCTCCTTAGCATTTACAACCCCAAGTTGAACAGAGGAATAACCATTTTTTTCTTTAGTTTTGGTTGAAACAACATGACAGTTATCTAGGTGCAGTATGGTAACGGGTATGTGAATACCATCATCGGTATAAACGCGACTCATTCCAAGTTTTTTACATATTAATCCGGTTCTCATTTTACTAACCTCAATTCCTATAATTTAATCTCAACATCAACACCGGCTGCTAAATCTAACTTCATTAGTGCGTCAACAGTTTGTGGTGTAGGATCTATTATATCCATTAATCTTTTGTGAGTTCTTATCTCAAACTGCTCTCTACTTTTTTTATCAATATGAGGCCCTTTAAGAACTGTAAACTTTTCTATACGAGTAGGTAATGGAATTGGACCACGAACATCGGCTCCAGTTCTTTTAGCTGTATCAAGAATTTCTTTAGCAGATGTATCAAGAGTTCTATGATCATATGCTTTTAATCTAATTCTTATATTTTGCTCTTTCATTTACCTACCCTTTTAATAATATCAATTAAGCTAGCTTAGCTATAACTTCATCAGAAACAGCCTTTGGCACTTCCTGATAATGATCAAATAACATAGTAAAGACAGCTCTCCCTTGAGACATAGATCTCAGTGTATTTACATATCCAAACATATTTGCAAGAGGTACCATTGAATCTATAACTGTTGATGGTCCACGTGTTTCTGTCCCAGAAATTTGACCTCTTCTGCTATTCAAATCACCTATAATATCTCCAAGATGCTCTTCAGGAGTTACAACTTCAACTTTCATTATTGGCTCTAACAATTTAATTCCTGCATCTCTACAAACTTCACGAAAAGCCGCTCTCGCAGCAATCTCAAAGGCCATTACACTAGAATCTACATCATGATAAGCACCATCAATAAGTCTTACACTAAAATCAATAATAGGAAAACCAGCCAAAGCCCCAGTTTCTTTTACGCTTGCAATACCCTTTTCAACGCCAGGTATGTATTCCTTAGGAATATTTCCACCTACAATCTCACTTTTAAATTCGTAACCTTCGCCAGGCTTGCTTGGAGTAATAACAATCTTTAAACGCGCAAATTGTCCTGCGCCACCACTTTGTTTTTTGTGAGTATAATCAATTTCCGCTTCTCTTGAAAAAGTTTCCCGGTAAGCAACTTGAGGCGCTCCAACATTTGCCTCTACTTTAAATTCTCTTTTCATTCTGTCGACTAAAATATCAAGGTGAAGCTCACCCATACCACTAATTACTGTCTGCCCAGATTCATTGTCAGAGGAAACTCTAAAAGATGGATCTTCTTTCGCTAGGCGTGCTAACGCAAGTCCCATTTTTTCTTGGTCAGCTTTTGTTTTTGGCTCTACCGCAACCTCAATAACAGGCTCAGGGAATTCCATTCTTTCAAGAACAATTTGGTTATCAGTACCGCACAATGTATCGCCAGTAGTTGTATCTTTTAATCCAACAAGAGCAACAATATCACCAGCGCGTGCTTCTTTAATATCTTCTCTTGAGTTAGAATGCATCTCTAGCATTCTTCCAATTCTCTCTTTCTTATTTTTTACAGTATTAACAAGAGTCTGGCCTGTCTCTAAAACACCGGAATATATTCTTGCAAATGTTAAGTTTCCAACAAACGGATCATTCATAACTTTAAATGCTAGAAGGGATAAAGGTTCGGTATCAGAAGATTCTCTTTTCATTTCCTCATCTGTGTCTGGATGAACACCCTTAATTGCCTCAACATCGATAGGTGAAGGCATAAAATCAACAACAGCATCAAGAAGTGGTTGAACTCCTTTGTTTTTGAAAGCAGTTCCATTTAACACTGGAACAAAGGACTGATTTAAGACACCCGTACGAATACATCTCTTAATAGTATCGATATCTGGCTCAGCACCTTCAAGGTAGGCCTCCATTACTTCATCATCCTGTTCAACAGCAGTTTCTATAAGCTCAGATCTATATTTTTCTGCATCTTGCTTTAAATCATCTCTGATATCTCTATATTCAAACTCTGCACCTAAGTCTTCATCTTTCCAAACGACTTCTTTCATTAAGACTAAATCAATAATACCTTCATAGTTGCTCTCGGAACCAATTGGTAATTGCAGTACCAAAGGAGTTGATCCCAATCTATCTTTAATCATATCAACACATCGATAGAAATCCGCTCCAATCCTATCCATCTTATTAACGAAACACATCCTAGGAACATCATATTTATTTGCTTGACGCCAAACGGTTTCGGATTGAGGCTCGACACCAGCAACAGAATCAAAGACAGCTACGGCGCCATCCAAAACTCTCAATGATCTTTCGACCTCAATAGTAAAATCAACATGACCAGGTGTATCAATAATATTTATTCTTTTTTCGTTCCAAAAACATGTTGTCGCAGCAGAGGTTATTGTTATTCCTCGCTCCTGCTCTTGTTCCATCCAGTCCATTGTAGCTGCGCCATCATGGACTTCGCCGATTTTATAACTTTTACCAGTATAATATAAAATACGTTCCGTTGTAGTAGTTTTACCAGCATCAATATGAGCCATAATACCAATATTTCTATAATCTGATAATGCTGTTGCACGTGCCATAATAAACCTTTAATAAATTACCAACGATAATGAGAAAAAGCTCTATTGGCTTCGGCCATTTTGTGAGTATCTTCTCTTTTTTTAACAGAATTACCTCTGTTATTTGATGCGTCGATTAACTCAGAAGATAGCTTTTCTCCCATGGTGTCTTCGCTTCTTGATCTTGCGGCAGCAATTATCCACCTAATTGCTAAAGCTTTTCTTCTTTCAGACCTTACTTCAACCGGAACCTGATAAGTGGCACCGCCAACTCTTCTAGATCTAACTTCAACAGATGGCATAACATTATCAATTGCATCGTGGAAAACCTTAATTGGATCAGTCTTCAATTTTCCTTCAATCTGATCGAAGGCACCATAAACAATTCTTTCCGCTGTAGATTTCTTACCATCGACCATAAGATTATTCATGAACTTGGATACAACCTCATCTCTATATTTTGGATCAGGAAAAATTTCTCTCTTTTCTGCTTTATGTCGTCTGGACATTTTATTCCTCTACTAATTAATTATTTAGGTCTCTTTGTACCGTATTTTGATCTTCTTTGTTTACGATCAGCGACGCCCTGGGTATCAAGAACACCTCTTAAAACATGATATCTTACACCAGGTAAATCTTTTACTCTTCCACCTCTAATTAGAACAACAGAATGCTCTTGAAGATTATGACCTTCACCTGGAATATAGCTAGTAACCTCAAACCCATTTGTTAGTCTTACTCTTGCAACCTTACGCAATGCAGAATTTGGTTTTTTTGGAGTAGTTGTGTATACGCGCGTACAGACGCCTCTTTTTTGAGGGCAAGCTTCCATAGCAGGTACTTTATTTCTCTTTGCTATATTAGCTCTTCCGCCTCTTTGAACTAATTGATTAATTGTAGGCATAATATTTTTTCCCAATATAAAATTACTCATTCATAAAGAATGAATAATTACTTAAATTTTTTGCGAATGGCACGGCAGCGTTTAGGATAATCCTACGACCTGTCATAAGCGTTGTCTTAGTAGCTTTGTATTCGTTTTCAGTCAAGAAGAAAACACTATTTCTTTAATTTATTCTGACGCTTCTATTTCCCCCGGTTCAGCATCTTTCGTTCTTTCTGCAATTAGGGCCTCATCCCTTACAGCAGCATCATTTTCTAATCTTCTTATAGATGCCCCAGTTCCAGCAGGAATAAGTCTTCCAACTATTACATTCTCTTTTAGACCTACGAGGTAATCGGATTTTCTATAAACGGCGGCATCAGTTAACACTCGTGTGGTTTCCTGAAATGATGCAGCTGAAATAAATGATCTAGTTTGTAAGGATGCCTTTGTGATACCAAGAAGAATTGGTTTGAATTCCATAGGATCTTGTTTTTTAGCAATTAGTTTCTCGTTTATTTCTTCCGCCTCTAATTTATCAAGCTGCTCACCGGCAATAAATGCACTATCACCAGGATTAGAAATTTCAACTTTTTGAAGCATTTGCCTAGTAATGACCTCAATGTGCTTATCATTAATAGTAACACCCTGGAGTCTATAAACACTTTGAATTTCATTTACAAGATAGCTAGCTAAAGCCTCCAGCCCTAAAATTGATAAAATATCATGAGGAGCAGGATTGCCATCGATCAGATACTCACCTTTTTCAATAGTATCTCCATCTTGGACAGAAATATGTTTGCCTTTGGCAATAAGATAACTAACCTCGGATTCAGATTCATCTGATGGATGAATAACAATTTTCTTTTTGTTTTTATAATCTCTGGCAAACTCAACTCTTCCAGTAACCTCAGCAATTATAGCGTGATCTTTAGGTTTTCTTGCTTCAAACAGCTCTGCAACCCTAGGAAGGCCTCCAGTAATATCTTTTGTTTTAGCACCTTCCGTTGGTATTCTAGCTATTACGTCTCCAGCACCAACCTTAGTTCCATCGTTTGCAGATATAATAGCATTAACTGACATTAAGTATCGAGCTTCTCTATTATTTTCCAGGGATACAACTTCACCATTTTCTCCCTTAACAACCATTGAAGGTTTAAAATCAGCTGATTTAGATGAATTTTTCCAATCAATAACAACTTTTTGACTTATTCCAGTAGACTCATCTGAAACCTCACCAATACTAATGCCATCAACTAAATCCTCAAAAGCAACAACACCAGCAGTTTCAGTTATAATTGGAATCGTATAAGGATCCCACTGGGCTAGCCTTTGATTCTTTTTCACCTTATCGCCATCACCTATCATTAATTCAGAGCCATAAGGTAATTTATGACTTGCTCTTTCAGTTCCATTTTCATCGATAACATTAATTAATGTTGTTCTACCAATGACAATATTACGATTATCAGAGTCCTTCAAAATATTAAGGTTTTCAATTTTTATCGAACCATCACTATTGGATTCTACATAAGAATTATCCATCACCTGAGCTGTACCACCTATATGAAACGTTCGCATGGTAAGTTGGGTTCCTGGCTCGCCAATTGATTGTGCCGCTATAACACCCACTGCCTCTCCAATATTAACAGGAGTACCTCTAGCCAAATCTCGTCCATAACATGTTGCGCAAGCTCCGCGTTTTGTTTCACATGTTAAAACAGATCTAAGTTGAACCGATACTAAATTAGCGGTATCCAAAAGGGGAATTTGAAATTCTTCAATTATTTTACCTTTTTTAGCAATAACTTCACTTGTTCCAGGATCAACTATATCCTCACATGGAACTCTTCCTAGCAATCTCTGTGATAATGCAACAATTTCTTCACCCGAATCTATAACTGCAGTCATTTGAATACCTTTGTCAGTCTTACAATCAACCTCCGTAATTATACAATCCTGAGCAACATCAACAAGTCTTCTAGTGAGGTAGCCAGAATTAGCAGTTTTTAATGCTGTATCGGCCAAACCTTTACGAGCACCATGAGTTGAATTAAAGTATTCAAGAACATTTAAACCCTCTTTAAAGTTTGAAATAATTGGAGTTTCAATAATCTCACCAGAAGGTTTTGCCATTAAACCCCTCATACCAGCTAATTGCTTCATTTGTGCAGCAGACCCTCTAGCTCCGGAATGCGCCATCATATAAATAGAGTTTACATCGTTTTCTCTATTAGTTTTCTCATTCATGGAGGTGGTGGAAATTTTTTCCATCATTTTCGTTTCAACTCTATCTGTACACTTAGCCCAAGCATCAACCACTTTATTGTACTTTTCACCTCGAGTAATGAAGCCATCTATATATTGTTGTTCAAACTCTGTGGCTAGGGAATGAGTTTCCTCTATCATTTTTACTTTTTCTTCTGGAATAATCATATCATCTTTGCCAAATGATATTCCTGCCTTGAAGGCGTTTTGGAAACCAAGTCTCATTATGTGATCACAGAAAATAACAGTGTCTTTCTGACCACAATGTCTGTAAACATCATCAATAATCCTGGATATTTCTTTCTTAGTTAAAAGCTTATTAACTATATCAAACTTAACATTTTCATTGTCAGGTAATTCTTTCGATATTATTACTCTACCTGGAGTAGTTTCAATAGTGCGTCTATCACTTTCACCCTCTGATAATCTATAATTAATTTTTGAATGCAAGGTTATTGAGCCATTTTCAATAGCAAAATTTAATTCATTGATGTTGTCATAGGTTTTACCTTCACCAGGCTCTCCTTTTTTCATTTGAGAAAGATAATATAACCCAAGAACAATATCTTGACTCGGAACAATTATTGGCTCTCCGCTTGCTGGGTGAAGAATATTATTAGTCGACATCATTAGAACCCTGGCTTCAAGTTGAGCCTCTAAAGAAAGAGGAACATGGACGGCCATTTGGTCGCCATCAAAGTCCGCATTGAAGGCTGCACAAACTAAGGGATGTAACTGTATTGCCTTTCCTTCAATTAAGACAGGTTCGAAGGCTTGAATACCAAGTCTGTGAAGGGTTGGAGCTCTATTTAATAAAACAGGATGCTCTCTTATTACCTCTTCTAATATATCCCAGACCTCAGGTGTTTGTTTCTCAACCATCCTTCTTGATTGCTTAACGGTTGAAGAAAAGCCTAAGGATTCAAGTTTGGAATATATGAATGGCTTAAATAGCTCTAAAGCTAATTTTTTAGGAAGTCCACATTGATGAAGTTTAAGCTCTGGTCCAACAACGATTACTGAACGACCGGAATAATCAACTCTTTTTCCTAATAAATTCTGTCTAAATCTTCCTTGTTTTCCCTTCAACATATCAGATAAAGATTTTAATGGTCTTTTATTAGACCCTGTAATTATTCTTCCTCTTCTTCCATTATCAAAAAGAGCATCAACAGATTCTTGAAGCATTCTTTTTTCATTTCGAATAATAATATCAGGAGCACGAAGGTCCATTAACCTTCTCAATCTATTATTTCTATTAATAACCCTTCTATAAAGATCGTTTAGATCTGAGGTAGCAAATCTACCTCCATCCAATGGTACAAGAGGTCTTAACTCAGGAGGAATGACAGGTATAACTTTCATTATCATCCACTCAGGTTTATTACCTGATTCCTTAAATGCTTCAATTAACTTAAGTCTTTTTGCAAGCTTAATGGGCTTCAACTCACTCTTTGTTTCTTTTATTTCAGCCCTTATATCTTCACTTATTTGTTCTAAATCAATATTCTCTAATAAAAATCTAATTGCTTCAGCGCCAATTTCAGCCCTAAAATTATCTACACCATATTCATCTTGTGCGTCCAGATATTCCTCTTCAGTCAAAAGTTGAAGGTTTTCTAGCGGGGTAAGACCTGGATCTAGAACTAGATAGCTCTCAAAATAAAGGACTTTTTCTAAATCCTTAAGCATCATATCTAACATAAGGCCAATTCTGCTTGGCAAGGATTTTAAAAACCATATGTGAGCAACAGGGGATGCAAGCTCAATATGTCCCATTCTTTCTCTTCTTACCTTTGATAAGGTAACTTCAACGCCGCACTTTTCACAAACAATGCCCTTAAATTTCATTCTTTTATACTTACCACAAAGGCATTCATAGTCCTTTACTGGTCCAAAAATTCTAGCACAAAATAGCCCATCTCTCTCAGGCTTAAAGGTTCGATAATTAATAGTTTCAGGTTTTTTTATTTCACCAAAAGACCATGATAGAATCTTTTCAGGGCTAGCTATTCCTATACGAATATGGTCAAAAGTTTGATTAGATTTAGGCTGATTAA
>Ga0209709_10000512_pt1 | contig 37041 bp, 54 predicted proteins | sample ArcticOcean_MG_C_2_FD_187435 | JGI IMG/M metagenome (GOLD analysis project Ga0209709, IMG submission 187435) | Marine microbial communities from western Arctic Ocean - ArcticOcean_MG_CB4_136 (SPAdes) (version 2) | ecosystem: Environmental > Aquatic > Marine > Oceanic | place: Arctic Ocean... | reverse complement strand
CCACTATGCCGCATCTCGCTTGTAGTAGTTTAACTGACATTGTTACTCCTGAATAAAACTGGCGAATGAGTGCCGTACTTCGTCTTCTTGAAGTTGCATGCCCTTACGGACTGCTTTGAACAAATTCTTCGCGTGGGTGTCGTTGGCTCGTGTGTGTAAGCCACTCTTGAATGACTTGTAATCGTTATTAGATGCATGTGTTCGCATCTTAGTGCCACTGATACCAGTAACGCCTTCTGCATCGGGATCACGCTCACCCGCAGATACGACTTTCAAGTGTTTAAAGTCATAGTCTTTACCATTGTATTTATCAGCGAGTCGCTGAAATTCTTGCACTCTGTCAGAACCAGCGATCATAGTAACATGTGTGTGTCCTTCCTGATGCATCTTTTTTAGGTGTGCAATGAAGTGTGGATGCTGTTTGGAAGATGCTTCAAATTTGGTGGTGTTATGAATAGACTTTAGATACTTGATCTTGTCATTGGCAGAGAGAGGATTTTTATGTTTGTCCTGAGAATGACTCACAATGACTCGGTGATCCGCATTACGCTTTCGCGCCTCAGACTGCACCTTATCAATGAGTTTACTGTGTCCAGCGGTGGGCGGATTGAGCCTGCCAAAAGCAAATACTATATGCTTTTCTTTTGCTTCATTTATATTACGGAACATGGTTTAAAATCTCTTTTATTAGAGTACTATTAGTATCTATTTATACTAATCGTTAAACCTATTTATCTATCCCAGGCTTTTATAGCGGTGAAATTGTTGTATGAGAATTCCATACGGTCAACAAGTTTGACGGCATTACCGTTTACTCTATCTATAGCAACAAAGCCTTCAGGATTAACTACCTTGAAGCCTTGTTTGGTGCGGACGAATGTGTCCGTTATTTGTTTTACTTTATTGAGTTTGGAAACAATCATCATCTTAGCAGACACAAGAAGATTCTGGAAGATGATGACGTTTTCAAGTAAGCTGAGTAGCTTACCGAGTTCTCGGAGGGTCTCGGTCTTTTTGTCCTCAATTGCTATTTGGCTCTTCTCGGTCTTTAACTTGGCTTTTTCTTTGTCGAATTTATCTTCAACCCAAGTTAGATAACCTTTAGCGTGTGCCTTTGGATTAGTAATCTCTGCACCAATTCTGACTTTGGAATTATTGTACGTCTTCAGACTAGCACCAACAAATTTGCCTACCAGCGAATCTTGTAGTCGTAAGAACTTAGCTAATTCAGTAGAGTTAATTTTGTTAAACTGTCTACCTGTCTCAGACAGTTTCGCAGTAACGGCGGCTGTCTCTGTTGCAGTAAATGTGGCGGTGCCGGAATCGTCCTTGTATGTTGCATCATCCATCCATACATTTTTGTTCCAGTTGAGTTTGGAAATGTTAGCACCGAATGATGCAGACATTTTCTCAAGTGAAGAACCCGTGTATGTGGTATGCCAAACGACACCAATTTTTGCAGATTTGATTTTCTTTTCCAATGCTGAATCTCGTTGAACAGCATAAACAATTGCGTTAGGTTGAAATGTTGTCCACTTCTTACCATCGATAGTTTCATTCTCGAGGTCTTCTTTCGTGAACATCAAATCGCCCTGTAGGACATTTTTGATTCCCAATTTTCCAAACTCAACCAGAGCAAGTTTGAACTTAGGTTTCAGAGCGGCTGGTAACCTAGTGTCGGTATCGATCTCTCCAATCGTTTTATATAACAGAGGAGTCTTATTGAATACAGACTTCTTTGCTACGAAAAATTTACCGTCACTCGGGTCAATACCCGCAAAAATAGCTGGTGCACCATCCCACTTAACTGTCATGTTCAGCGAGGATCTGGAGTGTCCAGCCATCATATCTCTTAATGAGCGTAGAAAATTGACAGCACCTCTGCCGCCATTTATTCCGAAATTTATTATCTCGTCCTCAAGGTGCTCCAAGTGCAAATTCTTGCCTTGGGCATCCTCATTGAGATAACTAGAGAATTTTATCATCGGTCTTCACGTCCACTATTTTCTTTTTTGGTTTCTTCTTGACAGGTTCTGGCTCAATATACGGCTCTTCTATTTCTGCCGTGGGCGAGAACTTATCTTTCATATCCCGCATTCTCTTTCTAAGTTCTTTATTCTTAGATTCAAACTCTAGAGTGCGTTCACTTTCATATTTATGTCTTCCGCGAAGTTCACTGCATTCCTCGGTCAATTTTTTGTTGTTTGCCCCTATAAGTGCATTAATTTTTTGCACTTTAGCATGTGCTATCTCTAATGCAACCAAGTCTCGTTGTGTAATCTTTAGCTTGGCGTATATGTCAAATTTTTCTAAGTAATCGATTGTCAATGCTTCTTGGAGAGTTCTTACTCGTTCCTCATTGAATATCTCATCTTCAGTTTTTACATGTTCATTTTCTTCAGTCATAAAATATGTACCATCACTCGTGTGAATCTCCGACTTTCTTCTTAACATCTTTGACCACGTTGCGTAGCTTCACAGACGTAGGGTCTTTCTTACCATATGTGTCTGCCAAGGGAGAATATGGATTCGCGGCTGCAATTCCTTGCATCACTTCTGTGAATCCACCATTAGGTTTTACTGCATCGCCAGTGCCACCAACTATATTCATAGCAAAAAGCATCTTAGAGCAGTGTGGGTTATCTTCAAGAAATGTCTCACCAGCACTAATGCTCATAAACTTTTCCCATTCTTCACCGGTTTCGTTATTCTTAAATCTATATGTGGGCATTATATATCCAATCAGTGTGTTGCCTTTTATTTATACACCAAAATCGGTAAGCGTATTCCGAAATTGTAATTCTTCTTTCATCATCTCTTTGATGGAAGGGCGAATTCTATCATTAACATTCTCTAGGACTGCTTCAATATGGGCTGTATCCATATCACATAACTTTATATGCGATAACGGTTGGTCACCGTTAATGCCATATGTTCCCCATTCACAGGCTTCTCTGCATACTGGATGATCTGAATCAGTTGTTACAGTAAGATATTCTTCATCACCATTAGCACTGGATCTAACGTAATCTAACCCACCGTCAATCATGTACTCTTTACCGTTCTTATCAATGTGAGTAACATAATCATGGCGATGCCGGCTTGTCAGTACTGTTCCATCGGGTGTTCTGAGTGCGTTATAAACTAGGTTCATTGTCTTCTCCGCCATATTTGGCATTATCGTCAATCGCTTTCTGCAGGACTCCCATTCTGTTGTTTGTGTCCATGTGAGAAAACGCTTTGGTGTCTTTAGGAAAACAGGCACCACCGAAACCTCCTTGTTCAGTCACATTGCTATGTGATAATCCAATTCTTTCATCAGATGAAACCAATGATCTAACTCGGTCAAAGTCTATGTCATTGTCATCACAGAATTCTTTGAGTTGATTGAAGAAAATAACTTTAGTAGCGAGAAAGGAATTCACCGCATACTTCATAATTATTGCTTCTCTAACTTCATTGAAAGCATATTGGTATATCTTGCGCTTAAATGTAGGTGACTGCACTAGAATAGTCCACCAAGCATTGCAGTTCTTTCCCGCTAGGATACAATACTTATTGGCTTTCAAATCTCTATCAGCAAAATCCTGTCTCAAAAACTCAGGAGAAAATACAATAGGATTAGCATATGTTGCGGAAAGGTGTTCCCACGCCTTCAAGTCTATGGTACTCTTAATCATAACCGGAATAGTTGGATCAGTAATACTGTCCATGACATCGATTAGCAACGAGTAGTCGCAAGAGCCATCTACGTTTGCAGGCGTGGGAACGCAAATCAATATCCCATCATAAAAAGTATGATCAGATAGTTTATTTGTGTTGAGGGCGGGATCTATCACATGAATATCGTGTACTACTTCAAGAGCGGCTTTGAATGCTTTACCAACAAAACCACAACCAATTATGGCTATCTTCATTATGTCATTAACCTCTCTGCTACTGCCCTTATTAAGAATAACAGACCAACCCCATTCAGTAATATCAGCGCACGGTCTTTCCATATCAGCGAGACCGCTAACCAAAGGCTAATGCCACATAGAGATAGATATAAATCAATTGCCGCATAGCCCTCAACACCACGAATTGACATTGAAGATAATACGAATGCGCTGGCAACCCACTTCAAATACCAATCGAGTGTATATTTTGGAGTTGCTGATTTAAAAATTCGATTGGAATTCTTTATTTCTTTTGGATCAAAATTTGGCATCACCACTCCTTGAAGTTTGAGTCTTCTTCATTTTTTTGATATCCAGCAAGATATTCTTGGACTTCTTCGGGACTCATGTCCCATTCTTCTATCTGGACAGAGGCGTATGTGGCACCCTGAAAATAGTGGGGCGTAGAACGTCTACCGTAGTAGCTGTCAGCAGAACCACGATCAAATGGTCCACCATGTCTTTCTCGATTCTCTTCTTCTATCTTGATATTGTCGCTCATGCCGCTTTCTCCATATTACCTAAGTTAGAAGACATCATCTGAGTCCAGCCGAAGTTATCGCATATATGGACATCACCATACTCACCAACACAGATATCGCCAACTGACAATGAATGCTGTTTAGCATATCGTGTGATCTTGTCTTCTTCTTGGAAGTTGTGAAGCCGAAACGCTTCTTCAAGATTGTCAGCATCGAGGTCAGCCACATGGGTGAACAGAGCATCGTACTCAGTGACATATGCTTCAGAACCAGCCATTCGCAGGGCTTGACTAGCCTCAATCAATGGGTACTTGACCATTGCTTCTGACCAACCTAGTTTATTGACTTCATCATACTGTTCACGTGGAACTGAAATTTGAAATAATTTATACATTATATATCCTCTCATCATTATACATCATCTCATCAATCCAAGACTGTTTAAATTCTTCTAGCAAGTACTCGTTTTCGGCAGCCTCGAGTAGAGTATCTCCATTGCAAATGATAACTTCAGAAGGGTCTGCGTTATCCATGATATAAGACTGGTAATCATCAAAGATGTTGTCTATATCGTTCTGAAATGCATTCTCAAAGGTCATGTCACACATGGTAATATATGACAGCGGTTGGTCACTGTTTGCTTGATTAATAGTGTCATTTTGTGTATTCATTCTAATTCTCTCTCTTTTCTCAATTTGTACAACTATTATAACACATTGGTGCCTAAAGTCAACCATTTTCTTTTTTTTAAGTCATTGATATCATTGAGGTTTTAAAATAAATTAAATTAATTTCATTCCTGATAGTGTTTTTATGGGTATATCGTACCATAATTGAAGAGAAAATCGGTCATGTTCGGTGTTTTCGACACCATGGAGTACTTCTGTAGAGAAGGCATAGCAGTTTACATCTGGAGAATCTGAATACGAATGAGAATCATTCGCGTCTTTATAGAAGGATGTTGGAGCGAACATTTTGCCGGCTTCTCGGAGTGGAAACACAACGGCTGTTTTTCGCGGGTAGTTTTTTCCATCCACATGAGGCACAATGCGGGCGGCTCCGGGTACTCTCATCAGTGAAGCCGCAGTGGGCTTGACAGCAAACATCTCCACGATCTCATTGACCGTGTGGTTGTCTTCTATGAGTAGTATGTCTAAGTTGGTGTAGTCAATGCCATTGTTATGTTGATGAAACTCACTGGAGCGTTGCCTAGAGACGGCAATGAGTGCTCCAGCTTGTTTTTCTGTCAATCGAGCATCAATAACAAAGTAGTTCATCACATCTCAGTCTAGTTTATTTGCCCTTCCCAACAGCCTGTGCGGCAAAGAATGCGGCTACGATACCGGCTACTGACACAAAATATGTGGCTGCCATATCACCTAGTATTGCGCTTGCACCTTCTAGTCCTACTGCCATTGCTATGACTACTGCGAATGGATAGAGTAGCATTCCACCAAGGGCGAACCATGCCATATTTCGCATTGCATCTTCACGCTTGTCTTCGTTCTCTATTCTCAACACTCTCTCATGTTTTTCTAACTCAGCATCAGTGACAATTCCGTCACCATCTATATCTGCACTATTTAATACGCTATTCTGTGATAACTGCTTGTTCGCCATCCGGTGTTGCCCCTTGAAGTGATTTGCTTGGCGGCTCATCTTGCCGCTGAATTGTGTCTGCATCATCATCTAGGGTCACCGCACGATAATATACGATAACTTGTTTCACTTCTTTTATGAACCGCTTGATCTCTTGTAGATTATAAGACATCAGTTCATAGTCACCGGGAGTCATCGCAAAGAATACTCCTCCCGTTTCTTTCTCTATTCGTACTAAGAATTCGTCAAGATTGGCGTTGGATACCACATACCATTCTGGATCTTTCATATCGATAGCGCGAGGTAAAACTGGCTGTCGAATTGGGGTTCGTATCTGTACTGTTGTAATTTCTACTTCTCTGGGTGGTGGCGCTCTTAGAAAAGAGCATCCACTAAGGAATACCAGGACTAAAGTCGAAACTACTATCTTGTTCAAGGCTGTCGAATACATCTTTAGTTCCTCTATTCACTCTAGGTTCAAGCAATCCAGGCTTTGCACTTGCCAGCTTTGCTAAGTCATGTCTACGAAATACGTCCAGATACCTGTCTCTTTCGGCAACGATCTCTTGATTGGCTGTTTGCATTTCAACCAATGCCTCTGTCTGCGTTTCATGTTGAGTTACCATTGTATTTATAGTCTCTTCTTGGACAGCAAACTTCATCTCATATGCCAAGACTTGGGACTGGTACTCAGTCAATTGCTTTGATGTAGTGTCCCAGTAGAAAAATCCACCTACTCCCATCGCCACAATTATACCAATAAAAATTCCATTCATAATAGTCTCCTCTATAGCGTATTTATACTATCAAAAATTTATCTTATCCAAGCCAGAGGCACTTGAAGTTCTGTCAAAGACTGGAACAGAATCATTGTAGCCATTATCATTCTTATCAGCCGTGTTACCAGAGTCGGTGATGTTCTGCTGGAAGGATTCTTCTAGGTCATACAGTCTCATCTTGGAACGATCAACACCAATCATAAATCGCTTGTTCTCATTGGCATTATTATATCGATTCTTCAACTGTTTTACCATGATGTGACCTTGCGCTTCCAATTCTTCTGTTGATATCAGAGCGAACATTAGGTCAGCGGTTGCAGGTAAGCCAAAAGACTCTGATGTATCAGTCAGTTCAACATCACTATTGTTATAGCCACCACGGGTAGTCTGGGTCGCTGTGACGATTGGTACGTTCATCTCAACAGCAAGACCACGTAACTCTTCTGCAATACTCTTAATGATAGTGTATGAATTTGCATTAGAACTACCACCGAATCGACTGCTCAGGCAGATGTTCAGATAATCGATGAAGATAATATCAGGAGTCATGTTCTGCTTCAGCTTCATCTCATCAAGTAATGCTTTGAAGTGACCAGCATGAGCCGATGCAGTTGGATACTCTTTGATGATTAATCTACCATCAACTTTATCTTTTATCTTCTGTACTCTATCATCAAACATCTTCTTGGAAAGAGATTTCAAATCACCGATAGCCACGTTCATCATGTTGGCATCTATTCGTTCAGCAATGCGTTCTTCTGCCATCTCACATGTAATGTACAACACATTCTTACCTTGTGCGATACATGCGGCTGCCATATGACACATGAAAAGTGACTTACCAACACCGGTTCCAGCCAATGCGACATTGAGAGTCTTATTTCTCAGACCACCATCCGTGATACGATTGAAGTAGTCAAGATCGAATGGAATCATTTCTTCTACGCGGTGATAAAAATCATATCGACTATCTGTATCTCCTAGATAATCGTGACCCACATTGTTATCAAAGCCCACACCAAGTGCTTCAGATAAAATATTTGGCAATGCACCCTTGTCAAATTTCTTGTCGGCGCCATCAATGATCTGAATAGATTTCATAATGGCATTGTATAGTGCTTTGTCTTTACAGAATTTCTCTGTCTCGTCCAATAGCCACGCTTTCTCCATGCCAGCTTCAGGTTGCATCGCATTAATCAGAGTCTCACATTCTCCGTAAAGGTCTTCCGTGACCGCACGGTTATCTTGTAGTGCAATAAGCAATGCAGATTTAGATGGAACAGAATTATATTTCTCTACAAACCCACTGACAGCATTGAATACCTGGCGAGTTTGTGGCTCGCCAAAGTACTCTTCTTTCATAAATGGAATTACTTTTCGTATGTACTCTTCGTCATGGCAAAGGTTTGCAATTATAATCTGCTCAATATTATCCATTTACTTTTTCAGCCTCTATAAATTCTTTTCGTATTAGTTCTATGCAGGGTTCACATAGATATAAATCTTTATCTAGACTATTAAAACACAAAGCCGCTTGCATGTCAACAATAGTACCCAAACATTTATCACATTCGTATGTATTGTTGGTGACACCTCCATTACTCATCAGTATATGCCGCTGCCACATCATCCGATGTCACTTCTTCATGCATAATGCTTTCACTTGAGATGACATATCTATGTTCTATCCAGTCGTTGAAAGATTTATCAGAGAGAATTGGAATCCAGAAGTCTTTAGAGTCAGTTTCTTTTCTACGATACTTCTTACCATCTTCCCCATTCGCCGCAATCTGATACCAACCATTGGAAGGTTTGATCACATGACCAGATTCAATTGCCATATCTATCAACCCTGACCACTTACTGATACCACCTTCAAACGTGACTTCAAGTGGAATCTTAGACTTCTCTCGGACGAATCTTGATTTCTCCACGTTGATAATGAAATTATAACCAACGACATCAGTACCAGCTTTCTCTTGTTGGCGACCAATGATGAAGATGTTATCCGCAGAGTAGTAGATGCCTGTGCCACCAGAAACAACTGCTTTGGGAAACATACCAATTTCCATGTAAGTGTGATTGACAACGATGGCAGGAATATCTTTGATAGTCAAATGTGGTGTAATCATTCGGAACAGAGATTTCATCTGTTTGGCTCGTGTCATATCAGCAACAGACTTACCATCAAGTGCATCATCAACTTCTTTCTTTGATGCTAAGTTGCCAACAGAGTCTACGATAATCATCACATGATCACCTCGGACGAAGCCATTCATCTGAGACATTACATCATGCTTTAGTTGTTCAATGTCAGTAATGGGTGTATGGACAACTCTGTCAGTGTCAATGCCAAAACTGGTGAAGTATCCCTGTGGTGCACCAAACTCAGAATCGTAAAACAAAATCACGCCATCATCATACTTGTCTAGATAAGACTTAGCTAATAGCATTGCGAATGCTGTCTTAAAATGCTTTGATGGACCAGCAAATACTGTCAGACCAGGAGTCAATCCACCGTCTAGTTTACCACTGAGAGCCACGTTCAATGCCGGGACTGAAGTTTGAATTAAATCTTTTGCTCCAAAGAATTTGGATTTTGTCAGTACGGAACTCTCTTTGATGGTTGAATTGCTTTTCAGTTTATCCATGATGTTCATAATATATACCTTTGTTTTTTTAAGAAAATAAACCAGCGAGTGATGCAACTGGGCGAACATTCCAATTAAGACCACTCGTGATTGTGTTCATTGGTTCAATGAATGCTTTAGTAAACATCATATCATAATCCACGTATCTATGCAAGTCAAATTCAGGAGGTAATTTACCATTGAATCCGATGACATTCTCAAAGATGATGTTTGGCTCTTTGAGATATATGAATTTAATCTTGTCACCCTCACGAATCTCTTGATACTTACCAGTCAATTTAGCACCACGTAATTGGTGATTGAACATCAACGCACCACGAACATGCATTGGAGTACCTTTAGAATATATATTGGATGAAGATGAGTACTTGGCAAGATTGTTGCAACCACGAGGGAAAGCAATCTCTTCAGGAGTCATCTCTTTGAATGCTTGCCATGTCTTCTCGACAAAATCTTGCAAGTCATTCTCATCAGACACAAGACACAGCCTGACGGCTTCTTTAAGTGACTTGCGAACTGGTGCGGGCGTAGATGAACGAACAATCTCTAAGCCCATAACCTTTAGCTTTGGCTCTTTGTATCGTACACCTTCGTTGTCGTACACATTCAGAGCGTACCGCTTCTTGGCTATCCAGATACCCGTGTCAGCGATTGCTTCTCGCTTAAAGAATATCTTCTCATCATATGCATTCATGTAGCCACAGATGTCAGCCATTGCTTTGTTGATTGCAGGTTCTAGCTTGTCTGTGGTCAGCTTGTCAATCGCATCAATTATCTGGTCTTTGGACATATGCTTCATATGCTTTTCTACCAGAGGATCAAGTGTGATATAACAAGAGTCAGTGTCAGAATAGAAAGAGTAGTTAACACCTTCAGTGCCGACAAACTTATTGAGATATACGTCAAGGGCTTTTGCAGTCTCTCGGATGATAAACTGACCAGTCAAGGTGATACCCTCGGCAATACGCTCATCGAAATATCTGAAGTACTTATTACCCATAGCACCAAACAGAGAGTTCAACTGAATCTTTCTCGCCATCTGGAAGTTGTTGTACTTGGAGATATCATTCAGCAACTTAGGATTCTTTGTCTTCTCGTATTCCCGCTCGGCATCTTTCATCAGCTTCTTATACTTCTGCCGATCATCGAAAAACTTCTGTGTGATCTCTGGGAACAAGCCCTGTGATTCACGAGAGAAACAATAGCCATTGGCAGCCATAGAAAGATTCTTTTCTTTCAACATAGTGGTATCATGGCGCCGTTCCAGTAGGGAATCAACTGTGCAATCTAGTGGCTTGACATCTACGAACTTCTCAGGCGATAGATTGTGTTGCATAATGATTGATGGATACAGAGAGGTAGCATCAACAGACACAACCCATTTGTATTTACCAGGAACTGGCTCTTGAACATAGCCACCTTTGATGCCAGTCTGCTCGGCTGATTTCTTCTGAGGAATCATTATGTTTTTCTCAAGAAGGTGATTGTACAGCAAGCAATCCCAAGTCCGCACCGATGAAAATATATCTTCAAAGTTACACTTGGAGTCATACGCCATTGTGGCGATCAACTCAATCAGCTTCATCTTGTCATCAAGTTCATCCACAATCTTGGCATCAATGATGTTATAATCGATGAACTTATTCCAATCTTTCTCATAGAATTCTTGGAAGGTTTCGTATTGATTCTCTAGCTTTTTCTTGCCAAGTTCTTGTTCTGCAATATAGTCCAGCTTGTAAGACTCTTGTGCATTGTATGTGAACTTCTGATAGAGGTCGAGATAATCTAAGTGAGTAACACCTTTGATATCGTAGGTAGTTCTCTCTTGTTGGTGAATAGTAATGGTGCGCTTTCGGGTCATGTTGAATGGGCTTAATGCATTCTTGGCGTCATTGCCAAAGATGCGCTCAATACGATTGACCAGATATGGTACGTCAAAGAACTTAGAATTCCAGCCAGTAATGATATCTGGATACTCAGCAACCCACCAAGACATAAACTTTTCTAGTAGTTCATACTCATCGACACAGGTGATATACTCAACATCAATGTCATGGACTTCAGCACTGCGGGCTTCATAGTCCCACTCACCAGAACCCCAGGTCATAACTTTCTTGGTGTTCTTATCGACAGAGGAGATTAGAAGAATCTCTTCCAGTGGATTGTCTACATTGGGAAAGCCATGCGCTACAGTAGTCTCGATATCAATTGCTTGAATGTTCAAGAGACTGAGATCGAAATCAATCGCTTCGGGATACTCTCGGGTGATATACTGATACGTTAGGTCTGTCTGACCATAGATGGGATAATTGTCAATCTCGTTGTACTTCTTGACAAACTCTCGGCAGCTATTATTATCTGGGAAGTCAACTGCCTTGAGGGTTTCACCATATAGTCCGCGGTTAGAACCGTCTTTACCGCGGACATATAATGTTGGTTGAAATGGCTTGCGTTCGACAAACTTCTTACCGTCTCGTAATCCACGAGTTAAGATGTTGTTGCCGTACTGCCACGCGAATGAATAGAAACTTGACATTTAATACCCTCACTTTTGAATACACATTATAACATGAAAGTGGCACTACTGTCAAGTATTATCCTTCGAATTTTGGCGTATCATTTGCTGGTTTTACTGGCTCTTGCGCGGGGACGGAGACATTGGGATGGCGATAGTAACTTCTGTACTGCTCCACAATCTCTTCGGTTGGTGCGTACATGCCTACTAGCTTGTCAGTGACGATTGAAATTTGCCCGTCATGAGCCGCGGGACAGTATGGGCTAAACGCTATCTGGAACTTGCCTTCATCTGCCATCTCTTTCAAGAATATCATGGCTGGATTCTGCATCATGTAACGATTATGTTCCTTCTCTAGCGTAAGGATACATACTATATCTTCTCCAGAAACTAATCTTACTCCACAAATATGGGGCTTCAATTTTTCTTCAGTTGCGTCTTGCGGCTTGGTCTTCTTGCTCATAACGGGCTACTCCTAATCATAATATAAGGTTTTATCTAGCTTAATTGACTAATGGACTGAATCATTATTGCTAAACATGTTGAGAACATTAATACATGTCCGGCAGATTCTATGTCCATTTGTCTTGCTACACTTAAGGCGTTTCTCATTTTCTTCTTCATCAGCTTTCTTGTAATAGCTCCTTTTTAGATGGGATTGATTTGTTTACTTTAATTGTAATGGGTTTCTTTTCTTCTGGCAAGTTTCGATTGAGCAAGACATTTAACATACCATCAACGAATTCTGCTTCTTTCACCTCAACACCTTCTGCTAGTGTGAAGTGGCGAGTAAAGTTCCTCGCGGCAATTCCTTTAAAGTAGTATTCTTGCTCGTCCTCATTTCGGTCTTGCACACCCTGCACTATTAACTGATTGCCTTCGGGAACTACGTGGATATTAAACTCGTCCTCGCGAAAGCCGGCGGCTGCGATCTGAATAGAAAAACTATTCTCATCGATTTTTACTATGTTGTAGGGTGGGTAAGGCGCGGGAGAACTTCCCTCTGCCATGTTGTCAAACATTCGGTCGAACCCTATTGAATGGCTCTTCCAATCTTCAAAAATTTTACCTATATCTATTGCACTGTACTTGCGTACCATATTATTCTCCCTTTCAGCGAGATTGTTGTTATGAGTCCCTTACGGCAACTCGGTTTGTCAGAACAATTTCTTGTCTCTGACGATTTATTTATACAAGGCGATGCGGATGATAGCCTTTATGCAAAAAAATCATAACGGTATTTTACCGCTTCTTCCCTATATTATACTTAGCAACTAGAGACCATTCATCTTTCTCTTTGAATGCTAACACTTTTATCTGGCTCAGTGGTGCAATGTCTTCAAAGAATGATTCAGAATTAATGACAACTACCAAGCCCCAATCGGACAGCAACTTAGCAATCGTATTTCTACGCTGGATATCATTCTCAGTGAAGTCTGCACCCTTACCATCTAAGGCAAACAACTCTTTAAAATGCGTGATGAAGTACCTACCTTGCTTGTGCAAGATATGGCAACTTTGATACAGAACTTTATCTTTCTTAGAAGCTACCCCGATTCGGGATAGTGTTTCACGGACTTTTAAAAAATCATCTGCATTCTTTAGATTGATCTCCAGTGGACTATATCCAGGAAAATCAATATCAAAGAAATCCTCACTCATTATGAATCTACCTTATGAAAACTTACGTCATGTTATAGGGTTGGTTAGTGTTTTAGCTACATTTGTATTTATACAAATTAGACTTTTCCACCCCTAGACATGAGTTTTTCGATTCTCATAAGGTCATCTTCAGTGAGGATTCTCATTGCCTCTTGCGCTTTGGTATTATTGTATCCAAAGTAATCTTTAATCAGTTGGAGTCTTTCTTCTTTCTCTGGCTTCAACCACTTGTTGTATCGCTTTGCTTTACGCACGATACCTTTAAGGAAATCATACTGCAATTTAGCATCGATGTGAGGTCTAGAGTTCATCTCATTAGCCAGTTTCACAGTATCTTTTGAGTACGACATTGCTTTATTGACAATGAATGCACTATACTGTTTCTCTGACCAGTCATCGACAATCAGATTCTCTTTAGTATAATTGATACTATTCGCAAAATCAAACGGGCTGATTGCTTTCTTCTTTACCTTGTAAGTCTCTGGATCGATAGCCACTTGGGCTTTGACACCGAGAAGATTCTCAAGGCTCATGTGAATAATACTTTATGGAGATCAGGCTTGAAGTAACCTTCTGGCTTCATTACTTTACCAGTGGGACTCTTAATGAGTCTGCCCTCAACTACCTTACTGCGATTTGAGTCGCGCACTTCGTTCCAACATGCTTCGACTGGTATGCCAAGGGTGCTGGCTAGACCATTAAGTACCCACATGATATCACAGATTGCATCGGCAGTTTCAATTACATCTTTGTTTTGAAATGCTTCAACGAGTTCTTCATACTCTTCCGTAACTAGATCCATATATAGGTCTTCTTGTGCCGGTGCCACTCCATAAGCGGGCAAAACATTATCAACCATTTGATCGGCTGCCATCATAAAATCTTCTACGTCATCTTGAATTTTCATATAATCCTTAAAGTCCTATCAATCCCCAGCCATGATTGGCTAGGGCATTTGCTATGATGGCAATACATGTTAACATGTGAGTGAGCCACCATATCGTTCTCACTACTGCAATGGAATCTGCTTGAGTATCAGTCTCACCGACTTTCTCTCCTAGGCTCTTAGCCCACAATCTCCACATCAGTGTGTCACTCTTTGTACTAGTACATTATAGTCTAAATCATAGTCAAGTGCAATACTTTTTGCGAGATCAATCCAAAATTGTTGCATTCCCAAATCGTTGGCTCTGTGTCCACAATGAATGCAATGTATGATTCTTTCTTCGGGTGTCTTTTCTATGTCCGGCATAAGGTTGGAACTCTTGAGTAATCAAATGCGATTCGATGAAGTACCCGCTGTTCCATTGCAGAAAACTTCCATCTCTTATGTATGCTTAACCATTGTTCTGATATTACCACATCACCATCTTGCCAAAAATGATGGTATTGATACTTCTCTTGTGTAACATGCTGTGTAAGATATTTCATTATCTCTTGAAATTCTTCATCCGACTTCCCGGGCATGCCAAAGATTTGAAGAAAAGGAAAATAGAGACCGGTCTTGCCAGCACTGTTCGTATGCACCAACTTAAAAGGCTTATCAACAGCATGATGGTCAGCAAAGAAAGTACTGTCACTATAATTGCCATTTTTATAGCCGAGTGTAATAGTGCATTCATGGAGTCTTTCCTTCCAAATGTCTGATAGGTCATCATATGCGTCTATCATATTAATCCAACTGGTCTGACTTCCTTGACTGCCGTGTGCGGCACGTAACCAAATCAATGGCGCTCTGTCGGGATTACTCGCTTGGTTGGCATGCCAATCTAATGCACTTGTATGTCCAAATAGTCCCTCTTCGCCATGTTCATTCTTTTCACCAGTAACCCGGAGGATATTTGGATGACATGCAATATGCTTTGTTCTTTCTTGATCCGTATACTCTTGACATACACCAATCTTATTACAGAATTGGAATTGCTGTTCAAGTGTCAATGATTGATTGCGTAATACAACAAAGGTACCGCCACATGCCAGTTCGGCTATTGCATGAGCAAGATTGTCATCAGCTTTGGTTATGTTCATGTCAGCTTTGAATATTTTCACGAGCAGGTATCTATGCAATACTGACTGGGATTACCTGATTCAATGCGATCATGGTACTTGGCTTCAAGCAACCCATCATCAAGTACACTTCGCAGTGTATTCTCTCCTAATGGTGTTCCGTCGAGTCGATTGCCTCCAGTCATGCAACATGGATAAACCTGATTATCATATGAGATAAACACATGAAGATTCTTCTCAGAAAAATCGCTGGGATCGTCATGGTTATACGAAAAGCATGTCTGTGGCATATTTATCCTTCAATTGTTTTACTTGTTCTGCCATTCCAAATGCTGGTGTCAATTGATATAATATCTCTGTTCCTGAGATGTCATACATGTCCAGCTTCTGAATTGGTGAATCATTTGCAATAATAGCATTGCTGTTTTTAAGAGGTATAATACCAGAACTAAATGGATTTGGCATCGCGTTGATATACATTTGGCATAATCCATACTCTATAGCCAATTTAATTGCTGGCTCTAAATGTTCTTTGTTCTGGTCAAACAACAAGAATTGCCAGCCTGAATCTTTGGCTGTGCTAGTCTCTGAATATGCTTTCAGATTTTTCATTGCATCAGCCCACTTAACATTTACCCTATACAATTCATTTGATTCTTGTGTTGAACCATCTAAACCAAAAGTGATGTTGACGCCAAGTTTTCCCAATCTAGCATAAGTTTTTGGCTTGCCTATCGCACCATTAGTAGCAATATCAATTCTAATATCAGGATTCTGATCGACTAACCATTCACATATATCAGCAACTTCTTCACATGCCATGGGGTCACCGTAGTTTCCACAGAGTTTCACTTCTTTAAGTTGCTTTACTAGATCGCCTAGTATATATATAACTTCGGCAAGAGTCTTAGTGGTCTGCACAAAATCGTTTAATTTACCAAACTCATCTATTCTTTGGCAGACCTTACATCGTGCCTGACAGGTGCTAGATATTTCAAAGTCAACTGATACTAGACGCTCTGACCTACTCACTTCATATCTACGCTTGCCATAATGTCTACGAGGCATGCAGTTAGATTGATCTCTTGATCAGCCACGAATGCCGCTTTGTATTGGTAGTCAGCAATCAACAGTACCAAATGTGGTACTTGCTTTACTTTGTCAATCAATGCGTCATAAACTTTACGATAGATGCCTTGTGGATCACTATCAACATTGTTGGCAACCCACTGGCGCATTTTCTTGAAGTCTTTATCTTTCAAGCTATCGATCAATCCCTTCGTATTTATCTCCGCGAGATTACTTAGGATACCTTCATCGATTGTGCCGCCAACAGAGTACCGCTGAAGTTCATTCAGCACCCTACGATAATCTGGAAAGTATTTCTTGAGCAGTTCAGCCAGTATCTTATCGGAATACTTTACGCCCTCTTCATCGAGGATAAACTTCATGCGCTTGTGAAATCTTCCAGCCATTTCTGGTCGATCGGACTTGTCCAGCTTGAAGTCAATTACAGTAGTTCGGCTATGCAGTGGCTCAATGATGCGATTCTTGAAGTTGCAAGTGAATATGAACCTACAATTCTTTGAGAACTCTTCAATGAACCCACGTAGGGCTGGCTGAGTAGAGTTGGGATTTAGATAGTCTGCTTCATCTAGAATGACAACCTTTGGCTTGTTCTCAAACGACATGGTACTTGCGAAATTCTTGATCTTAGTACGCAGGACATCGATACCAGACTCTTCCGAACCGTTGACTACAATATAGTCACACCCCAATTCAGTACATAGTGCGCGGGCTACTGTAGTCTTACCAGTACCAGCAGTACCACACAATAACATATTGGGGATCTCTCCGGCGGCAACAAACTTCTTGAAGACTGCAAGTAGAGAGTCGGGCAAGATGCATTCGTCCAGTGTCCGTGGGCGATATCGCTCAACGAATAAAAATTCTTTGTTTTCCATTCTCACTCCAATTCATAATATAGTAATAGTTTAACTCATTTTATCTTTTGAGTCAAGACCTTCAAACAAAGTTAATTGCAGTTCTCTGCCTTTGGCAAGAGGAGATTCTAGTTGTATATATTCTAATATCTTTTCGGGTGCAGTTTCTCCATATGGATCATCTTGAGCATTGTCACACATTCCGGGTTCTATCCAAGATTGCTCAACAACACCATCATTGCACAGCATGGCAAATCTCCAAGATCGCTGACCGAATGTTAGGTTACCCTTATCGACTAGCATACTAATAGCACTAGTAAATTCACCAGAACCATCAGGGATTACTTTTACATTCTTTATGTTAGCCCATCTAGACCAAGCATTCATCACAAAAGAATCATTCACTGACATACAGTAGATTTCATCCACACCAGATTCAATAAAATCATCGTACAGTGATTCAAACCCAGGTAGTTGCTTTGTGGTGCAGGTAGGAGTAAATGCGCCAGGCAATGAAAACAGCACCACTCTTTTATCTTTGAAGACATCCGCAGTTGTTAAACTCTCCCATCGATATGGGTTATCACCTTCGACTGTCTCATCACGAACCCTAGTATTCCATTTCACTAGGGGCATTCTATTTCCAACTCCAATATTCATTTTTTATCCTATCTGTGAATTGGGGTCAAGTGCTAACCAATATTGTGCGGAGTCATTGTGTAAGTACATAAACTTCTTCTTGCTTAGAACAGTGACATAATCACCACTCATAACTTTAAAGTTCTCGATTGGTATGCGACAATCAAACTCACCATCGAATTCACCAATCTCTTGGGTGTATGTATTACTTCGGGGAGTTGAAGGATCACCAACGCTCATCACTACCTTGCCATTCTTAGCCACAACGCTCAACATAGGAGCAGAGATAACGGAAGCGGCTCGCTTCATGGTTTCAATCATCTTAGCAGTAAGATTGAATTCATAGTGGTTGTCTACCTCGATTGTCTTATCCGGGGCTGCCACAATGATGGTCTTATCAGCATAGTAATATTTGAATTCACTGGTGTCTTTGCTGATAGTGATGCAGTCTTCACCGAAATCAACATCGGTATCTTCCATCATGGTCAGTAAAGCCAGTAGACTATTCAAGTCATAGATGGCGAACTCTCGGTCAAAGGTTTCTGTTACCTCTGCACGACAGAATATGTTAACGCCAGTTGATATTGTTGATAGAACATTGCCCTCACGGACAAGAATATTGCTGTTGATCGAGGCAAAATTCTTCAGAACTTCCATCGTTGCTTTTGATATTTTCACAGGTCTTCCTCACAGTTATAAACATTTCAATCATTATATAATAAATTTGGGGTTATGTCAATAGGTTAAACGGCACCATCAGTGATGCTAACGGTTGATCCAGTAGTAGTACACCAATCTGTGAATACCGTCTCAGTATGCCACGCGATTCCAGATAGTCCAGTTTCTGTATTAGCCACAAAAGCCGCATTACGAATTTCAAATGCTTCCCAGGTAGCTTCATCTGCAAAGGTGTTTACCCATGACCAAGAAAGATGATCATCCGAAAATTCAATTGCATGGGTCAGTGTACCCGCCGCAACTTCATCAGCGATAAATTGTAGCAATCTGGCGGCTCGGGTATCCATTGCGGAATTGGTAACGACATCAGTATCAAATACATACCACACCTGGTCAATATCTGTTCTGGTTTGTGTAATTCTGGCTTCATATGCCATTGACTTGTCCTCTCGTTATGTTAACAGTATCTCTCATGTATTTATAATAGAAAAAACCTAGATAGCCATGTGTAGTTGCAATTGAGAGAGAGGTCACACACATGACTACCTAGGTATCCTTACGGATTCTGGTGATCTACAGTCTATTTCTATCATATTGCCGCTGTACTTCGGCAGCTTCTTCTGGTGATAATTTACTTTCAGAAAATTTGTCTGATAGCATAGGGCTATGCTCCAGTATTTTCTCAAAAGTATCAGTATCAATTTTTTCTTGTGCTTCTTCTGTCCTATCATGCTCATAGAGAGCGAGAAATCCATAATGAATAATCTTCATAATGTCTTTACGCCAATCATCAGGACTATTACCCTTTTTGCCATATCGACCGTTATACTTGTCAATGTTTCCATGAAAGAAGCCTTGACCATGACCTCGGTCTACAATAATCTCAGATGACTGTAGCCCTCCTTGTCCATAGTGACCATCGTAGGTCAAATCAATGTACTTCTTAAACTCGTCAATGAGTTTATCTTCATTGAATTTATAATCTATCGACATAATGGTTCCTTAAAATTGTTCGCTTTCGGGTCCGAAGTCTTCGGTGATTTTTATACCACCATCATCTGTCTCCGGCATTGATACTTCATCATCAACCTTAGTGTAAAGGTCTAAGAAGGCTTGCTTGGTGTCGGTATCGAACCTGTTTACACATAACTCGATGGCTTTCATCTTATCACCAAACACTGAGAATGCTTTGACAATGTGTTCCAGACGGCGAGTAGAAATCAATTCATCGATTGCACCCTCATAGAAAGTCTTTCGGATCACTTCAGCCCATGTCACCAAATTGGTAGCAAAGGTATCATCAATGCAGTCGGCAACTCGCATCTTACCAAGAACAATTTTCTTCTCTTGGGCAGCCGATGGATATTCTTGCTCGACAGTGATTGCAAAACGCTCAAGGAATGCTTCATCTAGTATCTGAGCACCCATAAACTTGCCATCATCTGATCCACGACCTTTAGTATTCGCAGTAGCAATGATATTGAAGCCGGGTTCAGGAGAGACAATCTCACCAGTCTTCTTATTGTAGTAAGGCTTGCCTTCCATGATAGCTTGCAAGCACATTAGCTTGTTAGAGCCACGGTCGATCTCATCTAGAACTAGTACTGCACCACGTTTCATTGCAGTGAGAACAGGACCCTCTCGATAAACTACGTTACCATCGACAAGTGTATTGCCACCAATCAAATCATCTTCATCAGTCTCAATGGAGATATTGACTCGCAAGGCTTCTCGCCCTAGTTTTGCACAAACTTGCTCGACCATCATAGTCTTACCGTTACCGGATAGACCAGAGATAAACGTAGGATAAAACATCCCAGACTTGACAATTCTAGTCAGGTCTTTAAAGAATCCAAACGGAACATAAGTACTGTCTGTGGGAGGAATTAAGTTCTCGATAGTCACCGATAATTTAGCCTGAGTTAGGACTCTTGCCGCTTCTTGCGGAAGGTCTTGGGTAGGTTGTTTGGACTGTATGACTGCAATAGGCTTTGGGGCTTGTGCAGGTACAGAATTTGCGGGTAATGAAACGTCATAGATGCCACGGGCAACCGCATAATTGTCAACTATATAGCCGACTGCGGAACCCTGTTTGGCTATTCCGAGACTCACTGCCACATCTGAAATTTGCTTTCGATTAAGCGTACCACCGGCAGTATCTATTGCCTGTAGGGCGCTCAACAATTCACTATTTAATTCATACATAATCTGACCTCTCTCAAAAGGATTATTCAATTTAACTTCTTTAACTCGACTTTACTATACCATTATAGCAGGTTTCATGGGAAAGTCAAGTGTTTTCTCAATTATTTTCATCTTTTATGCAACTTTATCGATGAATCGATTCAAAAACACTCGGCTGGCACTGCGTCCCTTGGCGAACTTCATGAATCCACGCTTTAGATCACCTTTGGAGTTGGACTTAACTTCCATTTCCTCAGTGTCTACTTCTAGCCCTTTGCCACCCATGATCATAAACATAGTATCGTATCCGACAGCATTGGGAACTTCCATGAATCGCTCAGAACGAAAGGTCTTGTACTTAGTCTGAAACCCTTCGTAATCATACTTGCTAATCGCGGCAAAGTATGAATCTCTGACAGCGGCTGACTTTGCAGGTACAATGTTGAATGATATCATACGCGAACCAGTGGTTGCTTGGTAGTGCTTCAGTAGTGCTAGGAAGTAATCTTGGTATCCTATGCCACGACCGTAGTTTCCAGTACCGTATAGTCCTGAGATAACATGCTTGGTTGAGATTGCACCTTCTTTGATGTACATCTCAGAAACTTCTCTTGGTGCGCGGTGGCGAAATGTCACTTGCGCGTAGTCAGTATTTTCTAGTTCCATACAATCTTCAACCACGACTATATTGTCAGTGTTGTACCCATCGGTCAGAATGATTGTGTTCAGAACTTCAAGGCGATTACGCTGTTTGAATTCATTAGCAATATCACGACCAACTAACATCGCAGTAGCCAGAGGAGTAGAGGACAGTGACATATGACGCGGTTGGTTGTAACGCTCTTGCCATATTTTCTCTTCTTTATCCTGACGGTTGTTTCTGTTTATGTAAGTAGTTGCCCATCCTAGAAGACCTTTGAATGCTTTGGCATACATGGGAGCTGATAACTCAGAAGAAATTAATTGTAGTAACCGAAAGTTTTCATCATCGATATAGATATCACCAGACTTTTTGCTCTGAGCATCTTGCAACATTTTGCGAGTGAAATCTTCATAGTATCCAGCGTTGCCGAATCCGTAAACATCAAACGGAATGCCGACTTTTTTGCAGAAGGATACTTGGATCAATAACTGCTCGACAACATTAGTCATTTCTTGGTACATACTACCAGACATATCAACAAACATAAACATGCCGTGGTTCTGACCATCTGGGGTAGTAGTAGTTGATAGGAAAAGATCATCCGTTAGCTTGTATGCCCACAACTTTTTATCATTAAGCATACCAGTCTTGTTCTCGCGGGCTTTCTTTAATGAAGTAGCTTTGCGGCGCATCTCAAACTGTTGGACTAGAAGATTGATCGCAGACTTATTGCGAGTTTGAAAATCATTGAACAGCTTGTTCTCAACTTCAACATTGTTAGTCTGAATTTCATTTCCCCAGTAAGTACCTTTTCTATACTCTGGTGTCCAGTTCCAGACTTCAGAGGATTGCATAACAAACGTATTAGACTTTATCTTTGGAAAGTTAACAGTCATAATATCTTTGTCGTTCATTTCGACAAGGCTTTCTTCTGCATTACGAAAGGCTTTATCAGTCATTGACTCTGGGTCAGGAGTCCCTTCCATGATATCATCTCCGCCTTGCTTGGCGTCGGTAGACTCAGACTCTTCTTCTGATTCCGAAGATTTTTCATCTTCATCTTTGGATTCACTGCCGGCTTCCTGAGTTTCTTCTTCTGATTGGTCACCATCTTGGTCACTTTCTTCTCCGTCACCGTAGTCATCACTGGATTCAAAATCTGTGTCTTCGTCCCAGTCTTCACCGAACTCATCCGCTTGAGGCTCTAAAGCATCTTGCATGGCTTGTTCAGTTTTGCTGTACTCATAAAGTTCGTTGGCTACTTTGACAGTATCTTCCCAAGTGTCAACATTTTCAGTAGCAGTGATGAAAGGTAATTCTTCTTCCGAGAAGTTGATGCCGAGCATGGCACCACACTTGAATTTTAAGTTGATCTTATCGATGAGTGGAAGAGTATCCATGTCACGACCCTTGAGTCCGAAGAAGTCCATCTCCATCAACTCTCTATAACCAAGAGCCATAGACTTGACTAGACCAGGGTAACGTGCTTTGACTTTTTTCTCAATGCGACAATCTTCTATCACATTTAGGAAAGACTTGAAGCCCTGACCGGAGTCACATACAGCATCGTGCCAACCTTCTGCAGGAGTTTCTAAGCCGTGGCTAATTTCATGACCGACAAACAGATCATATAGATTTACTGACATTTCCTTCCAGCGGGGAAGGATGATCTTGCGGTTCTTGAGGTCGAACATAGCGGTGGGAACATTCTGATGCTCAACACTGATATCTTCGGTAGCCAGTAGTTTGGCTAACATGCTTTTGCTTTTTACTTCCATTGGTATATCCTCTCTCATTCTCAAAGTACATTATGACATACTTTTTAGCAAAAGTCAAGAGGATAACCAATTTATTTTCAATCGTAAGTCGTTGTTATTTAACGCTTTTCTTTTTTATTTGCTTTTTCTTTTCAACCGCTGCCGCTTTTTCGGCTTCTTTGGTCTCTTTTTCGATCAAAGTGGTCTTTTTCTTCAGCCTGGTAAACACTTCTGCCGGGGTCAACCAGACATCCTTGCCTTCAATCACCGCATTGACCTCATCTTCATCAAGGAAATGCTGGTACACATCATGCATTAGGTCAGATATCCAATCGGAATCATGTAGCACTTGAGATGCCATCTCATTTCCTTTGCCCCATGCGGCACCGGAGTAAGTATGTACCATAAACTGACTGTGATCTGATATCTCACATACATCTCCCTGTAGGAAGATCATCGTAGCGGCAGACATGCAAGCACCCTCTATGGATGTGACAATAGTAGCAGGAGTCTCCCGCATGGCTCTTATCATCTGAATTGCTGTATTGATCTGTCCACCGTAGGAATTGATGTGAACATAGATTACGTCTTCAGCGGAAGCTGACCTGAACAATTGATTCCATTCTATATACTCATCTGGTCCTTCGATCTCATCATGTAGATAAAGATCATATGTTCTAGACATTGTACGTTCAAAAATTTTATTGCTAGTTAGTGCATCTAATTTAAACTCGCTCATAATATCTGGTAACCGCCTGTATCTTTTCAATTTGTTTATCAATAATGGCTGAACGGTTCGGCCAGTGAATGTATTCTTTGTCTGGATTTTTCTTTAAGTTTGTAAGCAGAGGAAGAATTAAGTCTTCCAAATCTCTTAGCTTGCCAGATATATCTCCTTCTAGTAGTGTCCGATGTTCTGTCAAAACACCAGCGTTATCCATATCCAGAATTCTGTTCTCAATTTCGTAAAGTTTTTTCATTACTCCATCAAGCGCATCATCTGGAAGTGATGTAGTAGTTGAAACAGGCGTAAGCGGTTGAGACTGCGGCGCTTCATCTACTGCGGTGAATCCGAAATCAAAATCATCAGACATTGTTCTTTTCCCTGTAGTTCTGTACTGCGGCTTTGATAGCATCTTCTGCTAATACCGAGCAGTGTATCTTTACTGGTGGCAGGGCAAGTTCTGTAGCTATCTCTGTGTTTTTAATCTGTGATGCTTTATCTATAGTAACACCTTTTACCCACTCTGTCAATAGGCTAGATGAAGCAATTGCGCTTCCACATCCATAGGTCTTGAACTTTGCATCGACAATAATGTCATTCTCAACCTGTATCTGTAAACGCATAACATCACCACATGCTGGAGCTCCAACCATTCCAGTTCCAATGTTACTTTTACTATCGTCCAATTTACCTACGTTACGCGGGTTCTCATAATGATCCATTACTTTATCGCTATATGCCATATCTTTCTCCTAGTAAAGTGAATAATTATTAATGACAACACCAGTAAGAATTGTATTCAATTTGTGGTAATCCCTTTGCGTAAAATCTAAATAACGATTGAATACTGTTATTAGTACTATCTTGTGTACAGCCAACTGTGATACACTAGGTCTTTTGGGTAGAATTGGATTGGCTTCATACAAATTTTCATTGGCTCTCAATCCATTATAAGTAGTGTACACATCTAGAGCATTGATAGCATACCAATACATCTTAGCCTTACGAATATCATCATAATGTTTGAGCCGAAGCGGAGTGCTGTACACCCCAGATGACTTCACAAATACCAGTTCTGGTTCTTCCGGAATAGGCATTGCCGAGACGCTAAGTGATATTGCACATAATATACTTATAATAAACGTCTTCATCTACCTAGTGTCTCCTATTGAATGCCTTTACTCGCTTGTTTAATGATTTCATCGCCCTGTCGAGTTTGAACTTAGACACACGGGACATGAAGTTAAACCCTAACATATGATCGTACTCATGCAATGCGATTCTCGCGGCTAGACCAAGAAATCTCTCGGTATGTTCTTTCTGCTCTGCATCGAAATATGTTATCGTACACTCAGTGGGTCTCTTTATATTTAGACGTAGCCCAGGAATACTCAGGCAGCCTTCTTGCATTACAATCTCTTCTTCATTCACACCAATAACAACTGGATTAAAGCACACCCGTTCAAACTGCTCATCATTTTTTGGGTTGCGTACACCAAGTACCATAACTGACATATCTAATCCCACTTGGTTAGCAGACAAGCCAACACCACCAAGTTCAGCCATTTTTAATCTGAGTTTAGATGCGATTTCTTTGCCATCATTTTCATCAAAATCAAACTTCTTTGGCGCGATCTTCAATATCGGATCGACAATGGAAACTAAATTTAATTCATCACTCAAGTATTTCATAATATATTTTTACCACAAATCGTACTGGATGTATGATTCAACTGTATGATTCCAATTGTACCCATACTCAGATTCTATTTTTGTTTTAAGAGTTAATCCACTGATGCCGCCCATGTTTTTAAACTTGACACCAAATTCAGTTACTTCTTCTCCGTCATTTTGCTTACCAATCTCTGCATACCACTTGTCTTGTGACCAACCTAATCTGACATTATTAGCAGTATCACTGAGGTCAATGTTGTCGAACTCACCAAACTTTATTTTGTTTTCCCACTTGGCGTATGGATATCCATCTGCAACTGTGGCGCCTACTAAAAATGCGGCACATAACCCAAGTGTAAGTCCTACAACTTTCATGTTAGCTCCTATGAAATTACTGAATAATTTTGTTTCTTTTCAAATTTAATAACACTCCTGAATTTATCAAACAGGATGTCTCCTTTGTGTGAGATTACAAATACATTCGCATCTTCACCTATAGTATTTAGTAAGGACATAACGTAGTCAGTACCATTATTGTCCAAAGAACTATCAAAAACTTCATCTAGTATTAACAAATTTGTCGCGGCACTGTTCTTCATCTTAGCAATGGTGCGCCAAGTAAACAGTAATGCCAAATCAATTCTTTGCTTCTCACCTTCACTGAATGATGCATAACTAAATTTGTCTCTGTGTCGGGACTTAATAGTCTCGTTGAACTTCTCATCCAAATCAAATTGAACAAAGAAGTCCATCGAGGCTAAGTACTTATTGACTAATGCATTTATAGCAGGCAAATACTGGCGAATGATTCTAGTCTTTATGCCAGTGTCTTTCAATAGTGAAGCGGCTAGTTTTAAGTAGTGACCCTCTTCATTCTTGATAGACTTATCATGCTCTTTTTCCACAACAACTTTCGCAAGGGCTTTCAGCTTGTCTTTTTCTTCTGTGATATCTGCAACATTAACTTTTGCATGTGATATCTCAGCATTCAGCTTTGTCAGAAACTTTTGATTGGTAATAATCTCATTGTTTATATCTACCAACTGGTCTGACAAATCGACAAACTTTTCCAGTGCATCATTTAGTTGCGTGAATTCATTTTCGATTTTCTTATTTGCTTCTTGTAACTCACCAATTTTTCTGTGTCGTTCAATTTTAATCTCTGCTTTGAAGTCATGCGAAATACCTTGCTTGCAGGTCGGACAGTCATTGTGCTTCTCATAAAAATCTAACTCTTTTCTTACTTTTGTGATTTGGGTTGTGAATTGATCTCGGAAGTTTCTGAGTTTTTTGATTCTCTCTTTAGGATTTCCCAGAAGATCCTTCGCTGTGACTGTTGTTGTTGCTTGTTCCTCGAATGTCTTAATCGAGTCCTCGATTGCATTAATCTGTCCTTGCATGTCTGCTATTTTGGTTTGTTTATCATTCTCCAAAGTAGAAAGATACTTCTGTTGGAGAATAGTTTTGGACTTACTGATTTCAACTTCGGATTCTATGTCCCGTATAGTATCCTTCAACTTATTTATCTTTTCTTTTAGTACAACATTCATCACAGTGAATATTTGAATATCAAGAATATCTTCTATGATCTCTCTTCTACTACCCAAAGGCAACTGCATGAAAGGTGTGAATGAAGCACTGCCTAGTATAACAATTTGAGTGAATGATTTGTAGTTCAATTTTAGAATAGCTTCCTCAAGATACTTTTGCATATCTCTGAGCGCGGCATCTTGATCTATCATTTTAGCATTACAATAAATCTCAAAATAGTTAGGCTTAATACCTCGTCTAATTTTGTACTCATTAGTACCGACAGCAAACTCAATTTCTACTTCCAGTGCCTTGTCGTTAACAGCATTGACTAGCTGAGGCTTATTAATTGCTCTGAATGGCTTATTAAACAAAACAAAACATAGGGCATCTAGCATAGTAGATTTGCCACTGCCATTCTCACCAACAATCAACGTACTAGTACTGCGAGTGAAATCAATCTCAGTAAACGCATTGCCAGTAGAGAGAAAATTCTTCCACTTTAATGTTTTAAAAGTAATCAAGCGTTATAACCTCTTGTCTTTAAGTAAGGTGCAATAACCTGTTCTGTAAACATCCTATTCATTTCAGCAGTCGGATGTTTTACACCTATCGAGCGTCTTTCACGTTCAAGCCATTTCATTCCTTGTGGCAAACATACATCTCTGCACCATTCATACATGCCTTTGATGGGCAAGAATTTTGTGAAGTCTATTAAGTCATATAGATACTGAACGTCTTCTTTGAAGTCGTTTTCTAGGAGCAAAGTATCTTCGCTCATTACAGTGAAGAAGTACTTAACTCCAACACTTTCTAAATAATGTTGAGTTGCTAAAATCTTTTCGAAGGTGTTTGTTTTTCCGCCGACTCTACTGAAGAAATTATTGTAATATAGGTTAGCGAATGGATCATCATCTACCCACGCGGCATTCAGTATCAGCCACATAGCATTCCCAGGAGCAAACTTATCTGCCCAAGCCCTATTTAAAGGATGAATATCTTTCTTGAACAGAGGCTTGCCCATAAGCAATAGTCTATCGTCAATTTCCCTTTGAGACTCAAGCATAAAATCATGTCTGTCTGGTCCTGACCACTCAACACCACATAATATATCTTTAGGATCTACGCCTTTTTTGAGAAGTTGACTAACGCCGAAGATTGCTTTGCGACTTATGAGAGAATTGCCAGATGAATTCATGCCGTAATTATATATACTTGCACCGAAAATTTTTGCTAGTGGTGACACCCATGTCTCAAATTCTGCTTCACGTGGAGCTTCAGTGTTGCCTTCAAACAATGAACGATAAAAATTTGGTCCTGACTGAGAAGCATGGTTTGCGTTTTCATCCGTAAATGAACATCCAGACGCAACTAAGTATTTCATTTAATTCTCCGACTGTGCTTCTACATATAGAGTCCTTAGCACCGATTTTAATTTATCACGATCCAAGTCTGTGGCTACATTATCTACATAATCATTCAACAATGTCATGGTGTCTTCTAGATTTACCTCTACTTCACCAACTGCGTCATCTTCAAACTCTGAAAAGTCTTCGATGATTTTTAATTCGATAAGATTGCATTGGTAAAGGTTGTCAATGAATGCATCGAAATATGCAAAGTCGCTTTTCTTTACAACTACTACCTTTACGCAACTATTGGCAATAGAATCATAATCATAATCAGCAATGAGACTTCTAAAATCATCTGAGGTATCATCGAAATAAAACTTATGGAAGATAGTAAATGGGTTTTGTAAAAATTCGACTGAGTTGTCATATGTGTCATAGATGTTAAAGCCTCTGGGATCTTCATAATCTGACCAAGTAATTTCATAGGGATTTCCAAGGTAAAGTATATTGTTAGTCCGACTACGGTGATGATAATGCCCACTACACACCAGATCAAAATGACTGTAAGGGCTAGTATCCGATCCATGAGATACAATAGCACCTTTGTACATCTGGAACCCACTGAACTCAAAGTGACCAAAGACAGCCTTCGCCTCAGTATTCTTAATGACATCCATAGTGTGAGTGTAATTTTCACTACAAATCCAAGGGACAAATAATATCTTACGTTCATCAAAAGTTAGCTCCGTGACCTCTGGGTATATTTTTATGTTATCATACTCGCCAAGCAACAACTCGGGTGAGTTCACCTTGTTAGTGTTCTTAAAGTATGTATCATGGTTACCTGGTATCATGTGAATGTCGATGCCCAGATCCCGTGCCTTGTCAAAGAAGTATTCCTTACAACTCTGCAAGGTGTTATAGTTGATAAACTTTCTTCGGTCGAATACATCACCCAGGTGCAGTATAGTTTTAATTTCTCTTTCTACCAGAGTAGGGAAAAAGAATTCATCATAAAACTTCTTGAAGAAGGCATCAAACTGTATAGAATCACCTCGCGCTCCGAAGTGAGTATCGTTTATCGTGGCTATTTTAATTTTGCAGTACCTTCAGTAGTGTCTTAGCTTGACTCTTGGCATCATCAAGTGCATGATGACTTATGTCAGTTTCCTGCGCTCTGATCTGAGCGTTACTAATACCCATAAGATTCATCACTGTACGAAAGCACATAACGTCCCAATGCTTCCAGGGTGTATTCACACCAGTGCGTGTCATAGCTTCTTCAAGAATAGTGATATCAAAAGATGCTCCGTTTCCCCATGGCTGTACCCGCTCATTACCAATCCAGGAACAGAACTTCTGTAGTGCTTCTGTCACTGGTACTGGGTCGACCATAAGTGCTTGCAATGCTTCGGGCTTCTGTTTCTGCCACCATGCAATTGTATTCTTGTCAATGTGTAGACCAGCTTCTTTGCAAGTCTTAGCATCTACATTGATATAGAACTCTTCAAATATACCGTCTTGTATGTTGAACTTAACAGCACCAATAGAAAGTATAGTGGCGTGGGCTCTAGTAGATAGAGTCTCAAGGTCAATCATAATATGAGTTTGTTTAGGATTCATGCATCTTCCAATGGTATTGTTACAAGATTGAAATCACTGAAATAATCCCAGTGACCTGAAGCATCAGGAATCGGGACAGTTACTGTCTGGTCATCGCTGAAGGTGTAAGTAGCAGTGCTACTGGTGATCTTATACGGTGACTGGACATCAACCGTCTGGTCAGCATCACTGAAATTGGTATCTATACCGTTGCACATAGTAGTTCTCCATTTATTAAGACAATGATATCATGGATATCTGGGGAAGTCAAGTGATATTAGATATCTTTTAAGGCTTCTATCTTCTCTTTAGCCAGTTTCAACGCTTCTTTATCGTCAAGATACTTAGGTCTGCGTTTAGGAACCTTAGTCTTCTCATTAGCAAACTCAGCATCGTGCTTATTTGCTTGATCAATTTGTTTACGCATGTAATCAAGGAACTCTGTCGCATGGGTATCGCCGCCATGGTCTTGTGTGAACACTTCAGAGAATTCCATGTTCTGGATGTATCGCATCTTGGTACTTTGATACTTCTTCTCTTTCTGAATCCTGCGAATGAAAGCATAGTAGGTGATTTGGGTAAAATATGCGAACGGGTTGGAAGATTTAGCAGGATCAAAGTTACCCATATAAGTGATACAGTTTTCAATACCATCGAGTATCATCTCATCACGAAAAGTGTAGTTAACAAAGTTGGCTTTGTACGCCAGATGATTTGCAATCTTAACAAAACATTCTCCGATGTAATTGGGACACCTTGGCTTTGGAAGATCGTTCTCTTTCGCTTCGATAACAAGTTCGCGGTGGGCAGATATCTTCGCCAAGAATTCCTTATTGTTAACGTAATGCCTATTGGTACTGGCTTCTGCTTTTTTCACTTTATTTCTCCATTATTTAAAAAAGGTATTGACATTTTTATGGAACACTGTATAATAGGGTGTGTCCCTTTAAGATAAAACATTAATTAACTTTGTTGTCATCGATAGCTTGCTTGTATTCTAAGATTGTGTCAAGCATATCATCACTGTATGATCTCTTCTCAGCCGCATCAGTTCTGGGGCGTTCAGGATAAAATATCTTACTGACTATAGAATGATAATCATTGACATACGCATCACCAAGAATACTGATATTTAAAATGTGGTGTTGTTCTACGGGAAATGCAATTTCGTCTGAGAATGGAATCCAAGGAACTAAAGAAAAAGATTCCATCACGCCATTCTCTGTAGCAGAATAATCTCTATCTACTCTAAGAGGAGTAATCAAAAGATAATGATCTTCATCGAGATTCTGTTCTACCACAGCCACTAGCTGAAGTGAGTCACTAAAAGTTATTACACATGGTACGTTATATTCAATCATCGATTTGCATCTTCACTATTTTGTAGTTAAACGATTCTTCGTTATAGATTTTAATTCTTTCCATCATATGATTAAGAGTAAAGTTCTTCTTTGATTTCCAAGATAAGTCATCTCCCAGATCGAACAAGTTACACACTGTCTTCTGTCCACCTTTTCTAAGACCTCTACCAATTGACTGTAGATTTCTGATACGACTCTTACTAGGTGAAGCAAATACGACATTATGTAAGTTCCTTATATTAATACCAGTAGAGAAAGTGCCATATGAAGCAACTATTATAGCATCATTTTCTTCTTCTGTCAAGCGGCGTATCTCTTCCCTATGCTCTGTGTCAGTGCCTCCGTGTACATAGAAGACTTTTCTGTCTTTCTTGACTGCTTTAGAGATCATTTCATATAGTACAGCACCATGTTTTTCTACATATTGATACAGAACTAGTGTATTACCCTTCTGTGCCACTGTCAGGTTAGTGATTACCTTGTTCCTTAATGGGTTAGTGACGATCCAATCAATCTCTTCCTGGTACGGCATCTTGGATACTAGTTTTCTCTGTGCATCAGTGTATCCCAAGAGCATACACACGATCTTCAATTCAGCAAGTTGCTTGTCATCCATCAGCTTCTTCGTGGATGTGACTTGATTGACTCTACCGAACACACCTTCAAGTACTAATCTATGAGTCTTTGTGCCGTCTAATGTACCAGTTGTACCCACTCGATATGGTGCTGTTGTGCATTTGTCCATTAGGGTAGTCAGTGACTTAGCTTTAAAGTTGTGTGCTTCGTCACCATAGATAACATCAAACTGTGCAAACCAAAGACTAGGAAACTTATAGATTGACTGCCACGTGGAGATTATAATATCTTTCTCGTTTGACTTCTCTTTGCCACCATATATTCTATGGCAGTTATCTTCTACATTCCAAGTATTGACAGATGCGTAATCACCGAAGTCGCCATACATCTGTTCTACTAATGAAGTTGTGGGTACAATAAGTAATTGCTTTCTGCCGTGAAGTTGATGGTAACGAATCAACATGTAAATCATAAGAGATTTGCCACTAGCAGTGGGCGACAACAACAGACTTCTACCTTTTGTGATTGCATGATTTACTGCTTCTAGCTGATACTCTCTTGCCTCAATTGGCTTGTTCTGGCTATGCAAGTTGAGATGTTTTGCAAACTTAACAACAGCTTCTATAGTGCTGTCTTCACCAATGTCTTCCATCTCTAGCTTTACTTTGTACTCTAGCTGTTCAGCAAATTCTAATAGATAATCCAGTAGACCGATGTACAGTTCTCGGGTGTACATATTAAAGAGTCTTGCTTTGCCATCCCACATACGGTTACGATACGCGGGCATGAACTTAGCACCAGGAATATCAAACGTAAAGAAATCCACAATCTCTTTTGCTGTTGAAGGATCAGTATCTATTATTAGATGTACTTCGTCCTTCTTTGTTATCGTAATCATTTACATAAGACCGTTTGTGAACTTGGACCATTCGATGCTGTTCTTGATATCCCAACCCCTACTGCCAACAGACCGCAACACTCTTTCAAGAAAATCTGTAACTGTGCGTATGTATTCAGCTTTATCTGTTTGCTGAATGATGTCTTCATCGGAGTCAAGATAGTCATTCATGTCCTGTTTTAATGGTTTGTTGCCTAGATACTGGTCCCAGCCTAGAGATTCAAGTTCAAACTTGGAGAGTTCACCTCTAAAGTATTGTGTTTTTATTCGCTTGAGTTTGTAGAGAGCCGCCTCTGCTTTCCTCAATTGAAGTTTTGCTGTTGATAGGTGGTTGAGGTACTTAGAGTGCAGTACTGGCACTTGTGTGGCGACTCGACCTAGATTGAGTTCATCAATCTTACAGTCTTCAGCCCACGTGTCCTGGAGTTCTTTCAATGATATCATCACACATCCTTCATAATATAATATAATTCTTACTACTATTTATACGACCTAAATTAAGCCACTTTTTCTATTTCAAATATCCTATACTTGAATGATGCTATTCCGATGAAGTAATCGCCAGTACCATTGGCAATGTCAAAGTCTAAGCCAGATAGTGAGATTGGAAATGCATCTTTGAATGTGATCTTCACGTTAGGATTATTATTTGAGTCTAACACAAATAAAGTTGCATCAGATACTTGTGCTATGCCTTCCCGTGAGCTGGCGTTAGCACCTGCCGTGCGATAAGTTTGACTCTTAATGTAGTCTGTGAACTCGCTGTGCTTGTCTGGAAAGCCGAGTCCACGAAGCCAGCTATATAGTTCATTGTAGTTAGTCATATCTTCCTGAATAAGGAATCTAATCATCAACTCACCGAACTGGAGCTTGTCTCCTGGATATGCAATATCTACTAGAGGAGTAACTTGAGTAGGATAACCCATAGATATTTCAGGAATATTGGCAGCCTGACAAAAGAAAGATACGTTGGGCATGTTGTGTACCTGAAACGTAAATCCATTTGGGCGCAAGTAGTCCAGTTCACTGGGGTTACTAGCCGCAAATGTGCCTTCTGTTACTGTTGTAATTGGGTTGAACGCCACTTTGTTATCTCCTTTACCAATCTTTTAATATGTTTATCATTATTAAAATGCCACATAGTAGATTGATACCAACTATCATGGTACGAATGAATGCTATTGTATTTTCAGTGGAAGGATCATAGCCATCTTCTTCATCGAAAGCGCCAAGGGCATGCTTCCAAACTTTCCACCATTTGCTTCTTTCCAACACGACATATAATCCAAACTCTTTATACTATACTGCTATTTATAAGCCAAAAAAAACCCCAGTCATAAAGACCGGGGTTTAAATTTTACTACAGGTTTCTTATTGTTATAAGCGAATCGCTTACATCAAGTTAGCGACCTTAACTTTGCGGTAGTACTGGTTACGAGCGGCAGTGAAAGTATCACCGTCAGTTGTACCGTTGGCTTGGGTTACGAATGGGTTAGCAATCATACCGTAGCGAGTCTTAAAGCCGATTTTTGGCTGGAAGGTATCAGGATCGATTGCTCGAACCATCTGTAAAGGCACATATGGGCAGTAGAATATACCAGCATCGTATGCAGAAGAACCTTTATAACCAACAACATAGAACTGACTAGCAGAACCAGTGTTAGAGGAGTAGGGATCAACATACACTTTGTAACGACCGTTAAGAATACCGGCAAAAGTGTTACCAGTATCATCTACGCTCAGAGTACCGTTACCGTTGATAGCAGAACCAGTATCAAGAACACCAGCCATTGAAAGTGCAGCCGCAACATCAGCAGATGTGATGATGAAGTTACCTTTACCGCGACGAGTATCTTGAGCAATTACGTTAGCATCACGTTCAATGTTGAACAGAAGACCTTTGAAACGCTCAACGCTCCAACGACCGTTTGAATCAACGTCTAAGTCGAAAGTACCGGCGGTAGCAGTAGATGCGGCACCAGGCTTAGCAACAGTGTAGATAGTACGAATTACTTCACGGTTAATTTCAGCAAGAATTTCTTGAGAAAGAATGTTAGACAGTTCGCCTTCAGCATCCAAACCGTGGATAGCTTTAAGATCCTGTGCTAATTCAACAGTGTACTCAGCTTTCAATGCACGAGACTTAGCAGTAACAGTGGTCTTCTCAATAGAGAAAGCCATCTCGTTCATAGTAGTTCCGTCTCCCCAACCTTCAGCAGTGTTACGCGCAAGACCAGTACCAGTAGTGTAAGTTCCATCTACGGGATTAGATCCAGCGTGAGTGCCAGCGCCAGAGAAGTCAGTATCAGCTTCGTTGAATAATGCTTCAGTACCAGCCTGAGTTGAGTATGCAGATTTCATTGCAAAGATCAAGCCAGTAGGACCAGTCATTGGCTGAACGCCAGCAACATCATAAGCCATTAAGTTAGGAAGTGACCGACGAACCAATGAGATCAAGATAGGATCGTAGTTATCTACGTTTCCACCAGTTTGGTTAACGTGGGTTGCTTCTGTAATGTTACGCTCTTCGCGCAACGCTTTTTCTTGGTTTTCCAATACGACAGCAGTAACTGCCTTACGGTACGGGTCAGTAATTTTGCCAAGATTATCATGGTCCAGTACTGGAGCCCATTTCTCTTGAAGTTGTTCAGAAAGATACATTTGTGTTTCTCCTATTTGGGTGTAGTCTTATTATTTATACAGTTGAGTTATTTAAGAACTGATTTAGAGATTGCCTGAGCGTATTTGTTCATACCAGAATTACTACTTTCAGCGAGGTATTCACCGTCTACAGTATCATCCAGCTTTTCTTCAGAAACGACTGCTTGCTTGGGGAAATAGTTCTCCTTAACAACAGCAATTTTTTCAGCGAAAATGGCTTCACTGCCAAAGTCGATATCTTCTACTAGCTTTGCAAATTTGTCTGATTCAGTGAGAGTTAAATCTGCACATGCTTCAGTCACTACTGCTTGGCGTTGGAAAGATGTCTTCTCAGTAGTAAGAGCAATCTTCTCTTCAACGGACTCATTTAACTTTGTTTCCAAAGAGTCAATTTTGTCCTGCATTTCGCCCAGTACATCGTATTTGTCTTGTGGAACTTCGATGTAGTGTTCAGCGAATAAAGTTTTCATTCCAGATATGAAGTCTTCAGTGATTTCAGTCCTGAGACCTCGCTCAATGGCAAGTTCATTCTCTTTCATCCAGTTTTCAGCAACGTAGTTAAGGAAAGAATCAACCTTCTCAACTAACTCAGATTTAAATGTTTCTTGCTGGAGCTGAACTTCTTCTTGTAATTCTACTTCAATCGCTTCCATTTCGTTAGCGATACGAGCAGTTACGACTGCTTCAAAGATACCGGCAGCTTTCACTTTGAATTCTTCTGTTAGATTTTCTTCGTCTGCGAATAATGCGTCAACATCACTTGCGAACAAAGCCTCATCGGCTTCTGCAATTACTTCCTCTCCTGTAGAATATTCCTCAGGATGATAAAATTTATGCTTGGCACCAGGATTGGCATGTTTTGGCGCATGATCCAACTCGTGATATGCATGTTTTACAGTTTTATTACCATACTTAACAGTAGTGTGTGATTCAGTATGCTTAGATACTGAGCCCATGCCATGCTTATCGCTCTTAACCGTGTCGCCAACATTCGTCATGACATTCGAGCCGTCTCGCTTGTAGTTCACGGTGTCATCTCCTCCGCCTTCTACGATTACGTCTTCTTCTTCAGACTCAGATTCTTCTCTAACGCCAGCAGATGATGCCTGTGCAACGACAGTCTTAGGATCTACTTTATCTTCGTAGTTAATTGCATCGCCTGCTCCAGCACCTTTAGGTAAAGTGC
>Ga0209709_10000510_pt1 | contig 37080 bp, 31 predicted proteins | sample ArcticOcean_MG_C_2_FD_187435 | JGI IMG/M metagenome (GOLD analysis project Ga0209709, IMG submission 187435) | Marine microbial communities from western Arctic Ocean - ArcticOcean_MG_CB4_136 (SPAdes) (version 2) | ecosystem: Environmental > Aquatic > Marine > Oceanic | place: Arctic Ocean... | reverse complement strand
TTCCGTTCAAGCCTATCGAGTTCACAATCATTCGCGAAGGCGAATACATCAATACTATGTTGGAACATTTGCGACTATTTCTGGCTAAATCTTCAGGAGCATCTTCCTCGTATTCGGCGGTCCATGATACCAAGGACCGAACCAAGGAGGGGAAACTCAAATGGCGTGTAAATCCGTCGTTTTACTGGGACGATTCGATTAAACACATAAGAAAACCGACAGTGGGTATTACAGAGGCTACGGATTCTCCGCTCCCACTCTCCGAAGTTCGGAGTTATGCATGGCAAGCGAATTCGAGTCAGAAATTAAAGACCCACCTGCGATTACCATACGAAAACAATTATTTCAAAACATTCGATCTCGAGGATCACCATACGAGGAACCTTCCTTCTTACAACACACTACTAAATGAGAGTAGAACAAGCATGCAAGGACCGTTTACATGGGAACCAACCATTTGGTCCTCTAAGCTAGCCCAAACAGTGGCGGCAGCAACAGGGCATTTAAGGGCAAATTTGGTTCTTAAAGATGTTGAGAATCTGGTAGAAAACTGGGCATCCGATCGTGTATTGTTTGAGGCCCGCAACATCCATGAGTGGCGCAACTGGCACAAAAACGGAATGCAAGGACATGAGCCGACGCGACAAAATGTGCTAATTATTGAACTTATGCGCTCCATTACTGAGCGACATTGTGTCACGCGATCAACTCACATGGCAACCAAAGATCCTAAAATCATTGCGTTTAACCTGCTGCGATGCGACAACGACCACACAGGTTCGCGTGCACAGGCGACAGTGAATTCATTGGCGTACGCAAACTCGTTGCGGCCAGATTTCTGGAAAGATCAAGACCAACCCGAACTTGCCGACATAAACAGCAAACTCTTTAATGAGTGTCTCCATAAGAACAAAAAGAGAAGTGACCTGTTGATTGCCGACCCGTCACAAATGTCAGGATTATTGGCGTTTATCATGAAACCACCTAAGATCTTTGAGAAGTATCTATCAGTGACGCTGGGGACGAACATGAAAATGAACAAATACTTTCAAGCGACTGTTGAAAATATGCAAAAAATGTCCGCCCAAATAGAGAAAAAGGAATTTGAATTTATTTGTGGTGTGTTGATACATCCGGAAATGAGCTCCTTCAAAAAAGAACTTCTGTTCAATCTTAAGAAAACACGAGCATTTATCTCAAGCATGGCCATGCAGGGAAGAGAGGCTACAAAACAAATAATAAACGCGTGGGCAAAGAAAAACGAATTGAACGCTCCAACTAACGACTCTAAAAGACGTTTATTGGATAACATCGTGAAGGAATTCAAAAACAAAGATTACTACTTTAACAACAACGTAAATGATTTGTTATTGTATTTAAAACTTAAAAATTTATAAAAAAAAAACTGCAATATTTTTTTTTCGTTTGTCACAATCAAAACATGCACCGCACCAAGTCCGCCATCCTCGCCTCCGAAATGTCCGACGGGGTTCGCGACATTCGCCTCCGGCGCGTTTTCAACCGCCGACTTCTCGAGGGGGGCGCCCCCGCGTGCGCCCAGTCCGCGCGCGAGGACGGTACGCCCTACTACTACTACGGTGAAAACTCATTCTGGGATAAGGACGCGTGCGAAAAGGCCGCGTCGGAGTGTGGGAGGGGTAAGGCCGAGTGCTGCGCCTCCGAGGACGGGTTTCGCCCCAGTCAGCAAAGTTTGTACGGCTACGAAGAGATGTGTGACGAGCGCACCGGTCACGAGTGGGTCGACGAAGCGTGCCGCGGCAACCCCGCGGCCGCGACCGAGAAGGACTGCGTGTGTGCCACTCCCAAAGCATTTGCGTCGAAAGACGACTGTGAGGAACACGCCCGCTCGGCGGCGCTCCAAAAAGCCGATAACGACAGGGAGTTTGCCGAGTACCTCGATTACCTGTGGAAGCAGTTCAAGGACGACAACGCCGACAGCATGTCGGGGCCGAGCCTTCACCGCCTGCTCACGTCGCCGCACTTCAAGTACGAGGACACGGTGAAGACCAAGGTGAAGCACCTGAACTACGTCAAAAAGCAGCACGGCGGCAGCATGACCAGAGCGCAGTTCGGCCGCCTGATCGAGATCCACGCGGACAAGCTCAGGAAACACACGTGGTGACCGGCCAATTGATGCCGTCGTCGCGCTTGTGCCGGGGGCAGTAGGGCGACGTGATGTCGTGCCGCACGACGCGGCCATGTCCGTCACATAAATACAGTTCGGCGCGCACAAACGTGCAGTCCGCCCGCACGCAGCGGCCTTTTTGAAGCGTGGGCGGCAGCCTGTCGCTCAACCTCGACTCGGCAAAGGCGCGCACAAGCGGCACGGGTTTGATCGCGCGGTGCCAGAAGCGGTCGACGGCGCGCATCGTCACGGCGTCCTCACCGCCCAGCAAGCAGGCGACGCACATGGCAATGTCGTGTGGTAGTTGGTTCATGAGGCACAGTGTGAGAGCTGTTTTCTTCTCCACATCCGCAGATTTTTTTTTTTTTTTTCTGAACGCGTAAAACAAAAAGAAATGTGGATTTTGTTCTGGCAACTGATGTGCGTGCGCGTCGTGCTTTTCCTGTGGAACGTCGGGCGAAAACTCACAAACCCAAACGTGCCGCGACGCGACTACGTGGTCAAAAATCTGGCCAAGGCCTGCACGCTGGCGCTGCTGACGCCCGTGGCCATTGTGTCAGCCCGAGACGTGCTTCTCACCGACCGGTGGCACGCACCGACGTTCCGCGTTTTCGGAGCGGTGTATGCGTCACACGACATTGCCGGGCTGCTGCGAATGTGGGACAAGCTGCCCAACTCGACCCGTGCGCACCACCTGAGCGTCGTGCTCATGTCGACGCTCAGCGCCGTCGCCATCGACTACGAGAACCCTCGGAGCCTCTGGCGCGGGGCGGGTATGCTCGGTTGCGTGAGCTGCTGGACGTTCCCCGTCAACATGTACGTGGCGCTTCGCCTCGTGGGCAACTACGACGCGCTGCGCAAGCTCTGTCTGTGCGTCTACGCACCCACTGTGCTGCTGTCCTTTCTGTGGCAACTCCAGCACGTCTACTTCGTCGGGTTGTGTTGGGGCATGCCCCTCTACGCGACGCTCGTCGGATTGGTGATCTACGACGATCTTGTACTGCTCCGTTTTCTCCGGAAAAACACGCCACGCACCACCAGCCCAGACTGCCAGACCCTGCACCGGCTCTGGGACGGCATGCCAGAGTCGGGAGATGCACCCCAAACAGACGACGCGCCCGTCGCGCCTGCTGAGCATCGGCGTCCCTTCGAATTTGCCGCAGTGTACGCAGGAGATGTGAAGTAATGCGACGGTGGTTTTGCCCGCGGGGGCGTCATTCTCCCAGTACTGCGTCGCAAGGATGGGGTCGTCCACCAAGTCCCGGTGGACGCGGCTAGTCTGCCGCACGCGTAGCAGAGTGACCGGGTCGAAATGCACCATGACGCACCACCACAGTTCCCGTGGCAGTTCCCGTGGCAGTTCCCGTGGCAGTTCCCGTGGCAGTTCCCGTGGCATTTTTTTTTTTGACAGCGCTCGTACAATTTAAAAATGAAGACGAATGTCAACGCATGTAAAAGAGATTTTTTTTATAGTCGTGATGTACAAAACAAACGTTCGGGGAAAAGGAAGCATGCTGGACATCTGCGAACGCATTGACAACGGACCTTACGACAGAGACTTTGTGGATAATACACTAAAATGCAGCGACGATTGGGGTCCCGTGTCCAATGACGGACAAGGCTCGCCGTGCCGCATGCTCAAGAACAACCAAAAGCAGAAACTCACCGTGATTCCGCTGCATAGGCAGTTCGGAGGGTCGACGTACGTGGAGGGCGGCCAAGAAAAATCCTTGGGCGATCTTTTGGGGAATGTCTATATGGCACCATTAATCGACCCGTACCGATCGGCCGAAAAGAATTTGAGCATCCAAAACGCCACACTGCTGAACGAATCTAACGGGGAGCTGGCGGTCTGCCGAGATCAGACCAACGCGTTCATGAAAGTGTCCCTGATCGATAACGCTGACTGCGGCGTCTACGCGCAGAAGCAGCTGTTAAACTGCGCCCGCAACGGTGTGACCGACGTATGTCTGAGTGACACGATGGGGCAGGGCGTAAAAATCTGCCAAGAGATTTCGGACAAAACTTCGTGTGTGGGTCCGACGTGCAAATGGGCCGGCACGTGCACCAAAGGCGTGTACAAGACGGAGGCGTCGTGCTTGCGTCAGGGTGGGTTTTGGAAGGACACTGAAGTGCAGGACGAGTACAATAATTTGGTCGTCCAAGGGTGCGTCCCGGCCGTCGCGGCCGACACGTGCTACAATGTGTTGCAGGAAAACCAGCAGTGCTCCGACGACACCTTTTTGCGGCAGTACGTGAGCGACGTGCGGAGCGGCAAATTGGCCGAAAGGCGGGAGAAAAGAGAAAAGATGAAGTCGCGTAGTTGTACCATCGACCGCAACGAAAACACAAATTCAAACTACATACGCCTCCGCACGCGCGCTCCGCACGGCATCACCGAAAACGGCACCAAGGTACTCGTCAAAGGTCTGGGCAACGACGGGGTTCGTAGCGTGTTCGTCGTCGACGATTTCACACTGACGTACCTGCGGCAGTACGGGGACGAAGAAATTCCGCACGCGCCGCGCGACGCGCGCATTTACGTGCCATACGAATCGTCCGCGGGTATGATCGACTACACGCGCGGCAAGGACGGGCGCCCGGCCAAAAAAGACGTCGCTTGTGTGCGACGTGAGTCGAGAGACCAGTGTGAAAACATGCTCATCGCGTTCAAGCGCATGTACACGCTGCTCCCACACAAATGCAAGCAACGCGCCGTGCTCTGCAAAGATCTTCGTGGCAAACAGGGAAAGGCCATCGAGAACAAACCCGACGAGTGTTTTTTCAACGAAGGATCTTCCACGCAGGAGTTCGAGGTGGTGTCGTGCACACGCCAAAGCGACTGTGGTCGCATGCAAGGGGTAAAATGCGAGGGTGGTAAGTGCATGTATAACCGGAAGTACCAACTTCCGTGCGGCTACAAAAAAGTGAACGCGGGTGTGGGCCCGGATCCGGAGCACGGCGTGTACCACAACACGACCGCCGAGGTGTTGCAGAACCCGAAGCTGGTGAAAAACGATCTGTGCGTGGCCAAAGCCGATTCGGAGGCGCTCGGCATGGAGGCGACGGCAAGCGTAGCGGCCTGTGCACAAGCCTGTGCCAATCATTTAAACTGTAGCTACTTTGCGTTCGGCGGCAACGACGAGTGTCTGATCCAGTCGATGGACACGGACGACTGCGCGACCGGGTGGCAATACGACGCGACGTACGACACGTACGTATTGAAAATGGCCAACAATCTTGTAGGATGTTCTCGGTTCGGGCGGACGTGCTGTCCGGAGAGCCACGTGCGCGGGGCGGCGAACGGGGAAATAACATGTGGGGTACAGGAGCCCACGGAAGGCGGTGCGTACCGACTTATGCTCGGCCAAAAGTACAACGCCAGCGGCACGTGGCAGTACAAAATGCCCCCTGACGACGCCACGCCCACGTACTGCATTCCCGAGCAGGTCGAGGTGTTGAAACAAATCGCGACAGTGCAGTACAACGCCCAACAGTCAAAAATCACCTTCTCGGACATGAAGGACAAAAATTCCGACATTTCCAACGCTTTTGAAAGCGAAAAACTCTTCGCGAACGAGCTCCACAACAGTTGCTGCGACGACGAGGGCAACAACTGCGAGTGCCCATCGATTACCAACTTCCCCGTGTACTTTCCGGGATACCACGACGAAATAGACCGGTCGCAAGTATCGGACGCCGACGCCGACAAGCCCAAAGCCAAGCCCGTGGGCATTCCGTTCAGCATTGCCGGGTGCGACACGTGGACGAACATAGAGTCCACGCTCAACGCAAACAAACTGTTGTCTACCAATCGCAAGATGATCTTCTCCGACGACAACGACGAGTCACCGGCCTCCTTGCGGGATGCATGCGAGCACGGTTGGAAAAAACGTAATTGCGAAGAGTTTACAGTGAAGGGGAAATTGTTGGAATCCTCGCGGAGAAACCCAAACGACGATAGGTTGCAACTGTCGGCCTGTCGCTCGGGCATCGTGCTGCGCAGCATCGACGCGCCGATCAACTTTGAGCGAGCCAGAAAGTACCAAAAGGCGGCTCAATTTGAACGCCAGCGCGTGGTCAAAAGCATCACGACGGAATGCGATCCGACGGCCGAAATTGGTTCGCCCACGTTTTGCGCGGCCGGTGGAGGCAGCGCCAACCCGCAAAACGCATGTACGGGAGATGGTCGGGGGTCCAATCGGTGCCAACAGTGCACGAATGACAGCGAGTGCGCGCTTCAAATGAGCAGCGATGAGTACGTGTGCCGACCTTACATTGATGTCCACAACGAAATTATTTACGACAATTCAATCGACAACAACATGTTTTTGAAACACGGGTACCACTTCAAGACGTGCCAACGCCTAGACATCCACAAGCAAAATCTCAATAGGTTGGACCGCATGCCGTTCGCGAGGAACCAACGACTCGCGAAGATCGACATGGAAATTGCAAAAGGCAAGGCTCGCCAAACCACCATTGTCACGATGAGCGTGCTCGCGGCGGCCCTACTCGGGGTCGGCATATACCTCATTCTTCGCAAGCTGCGCATTGTGTGATTTATTTGTAATATTCAATTGTGCCGCGCGTTCATCCAGTGGAAACAAACCCAAATCCACGACACATTTTTTTTACAACGGTACAAAGAAATACGCGGCAATGGGGGGATGTTGTTGCAGCATCCACAACATGGACGATGCGGTTTCGTTCCACAAAATGAAAACGGAGGAGGAAGGGAACCCCAGCAGCGACGACGAGGACAGCACATTTGAATGCCCGATATGTCTGGGCACCAGAGAAACGCGGTTGCAGGCGACCCCTTGCATGCACGTGTTTCACGCCAAGTGTTTACAAGATTGGGTGAAGCGAAAACCCGAGTGTCCCCTGTGTCGTCTGAAACTTATCGGCACCGCTTGATTCTACATCTTCAAAAAACCGAGGCTGTTCGGATCTGTCGTGGCACTCCTCCTCGAACATCGGAATCTGATGCCGGAAACCATTTTCATGTGGAGCACGCCCCGAAAAAAAATAATTCGTCAGTTAAAAACTATGTCCAAGACTATACTTGTCGGTGATTCGGGTTCGGGCAAAACAACGCTGATCGAAAAACTGGCCACCGGCACGTTCGACCCCATGACGACCGCCACTATCGGGGTGGACTACAAAGTCTTCACGGACACCTACGGCCGAAAAGTCAAGGCGTGGGACACGGCCGGAGCAGAGCGCTTTCGGGCAGTCATGTCGCTGTACTACCGTGGGGCTGATTTCTGCTTGTTGGTGTTCGACGCCAGTCGCCAACTGGGCATGCGCTCCGTATCTCGGTGGGCCTCCGAAGTGCGTCTACACGCGCCAGAGTGTCGCATGTTTTTGATAGGCAACAAGATCGACAGGGAGCAGCGAGCGTGCGACACGGCGGGTGCGGTCGAGTTGGCCAAGGAATTGGGGTTTGTTGGGGTTGCCTTCACGTCAGGAAAGCACATGCCTGCGCAAGAAATCAAGCGCATGATTCAACCACTGTTCGACGTAGAGAGGGAGGATTTCGTTGATGACAACAAGCGCGCGCCTTTGCTCGGCGGCATAGAACTGCACCATTGTGAAGAATATGAACGATCGTCTAGATGTTGTGTCTAGATGTTGTTTTAATTTTTAACGTGCTTTCCACAAAAAATACAGCAGCTATCGGACTGCTTGTACTCGCAGGTGTTCGTGACGGACGCGTGCCGTGTCCGCGAAGCCAGCGACTGCTCGGATTATATCTCTGTGATTGCTTTAGGATTCGTTTATTTATTTCGTCCCCTCATTTCGCATATAGAAATAAATTATTTGTTGAGACTCCGAAACTTCCGGAACGACCAAAAGCACCACTGGTGCTTGAGGGGGACACGACCACTTGGAAGAAAAAATATTGTCTTCTTCAAAATCATGTCGAACGTGTCGAACACCGCGCAAAAATCCAAAGACAACGAAGAGGTCGTCGTAAAGCCCACGAACTGGGTGAACATTATCGCCACCAAACTTCCGCTTATTGGTCCCAAAATGCCCGTGTTGTTGCAGTCCGAAGGGGCCGATGACAGCGAAGGGGAGGGGGGTGAGAGCAATGATGTTGGGTTCGCCATTGGTGCGCTGGGTGGCTGGTTAGCGCTCGCCGTTGTGTTGTCGCTCCTCGCGTTGGCAATCCCCGTTACGCTCACGATTTTCGCTGCGAAGCGAAACCAACCGGGCACGGGACTTTACAAGTGGATGTGTATGTTTCTCGTGCTCATGTGGTGCTCTCAGCTGCTGGCGCCCGTAACCTCTTCGTTTGTTGGGATTGTCGGTGGGTTTGCCGGATTTGTCGGAACGATCGTCATGATTGCGAAGGGTGGTGGTTGTGGTGGGGCTGGTTGCAAACTGGGGCAGAGTGGCGAAGAACTGCTGCGGTCTATCGTGGGGTCTGTCACCGGCGCCGTCGGCTCTGGATCGTCTTTCTCGTCGTTCTAGAGGCGTCCGGGATCCAGATTTTGTTTGTCGAAAAAAAAAATGTTGTTTATTTGTTGTATGTTTTGTTTAATGAGTTGCGTTTGTTGCGTTTAAGTTGCTCCTACTCTTTGGTCAGGTCGATGGCGTTTGCTGCGCCTTCTGCAAGTCTGGCGTCCAAAGACATACACCCTACACAGACCACGTACGAAGAACTCCTCGGAAACTTCGACTTCTTAGACTTCTTATTTGCCCTTGCAGTGCTACTTCTGCTCCTCCGCTTCTTGACCCACAATGCAGCGCGCGTGTCTTTGTTTGACATGGCGTATGCGACGGACCGGACTAGTAGATTTTTATGAGACCCCGGAAGTTGCACCCTTTCTTCTGGGTCCATGCGCACAGACTTGAGAGCGGCGTGGCTCTGCACTGGTACGTCAACCGGTACAGTTGCAAGTCCACTCCTCCCCATAATAGAGTATCGACGGTGTATTTTACTCTGCAACCCCTTCAGGAACGCGGTCAAATACGCTTTCGTATTGTACTTAGAACCCACATTCGTTTTCACACAAGAGATAATATTCTTTAACTCTCCCACAGACATATCCAATGGGAAGCAACCAAGAAATAACAAATCACAAAGCTTTGTATTCATTCGTACCCCTGAACCCCGTTTCGTGTAGTTTTTACTTCCTCCCAAATCTGCTCCTTCTGGTACACTGCGCAGTTCAACCAGCAGTCTTGTAAGATCCGGTGTAAGTTCTGGTGGGATAGGTCCCGCCACCCACAAGCAGATCTCTTCAGCCTCATCATTGAACGACATGTTAAAAATGTTAATACAAGTTTTCAATAAAATCTGAAATTTTTCTAAATTTTTTTGACGCGTGAAAAAAATCAACAAATTTCACGCTGTAGAGAGTTATCTGATTAACGAGGCTTTTGTCGATTTGAAATTTGTCGATTTGAAATCGACAAATCTGTCGAGTCGAAAATTTTGTCGATTTGAAATCGACAAAAGTCAATCTCCGATTTATTTTGAAGTCGCTATCGATTTCAAATCGACAAAATATTCGACTCGTAGATTTGTCGATTTCAAATCGACAAACTTTATCTTTTCAAAGTAGTTCTAGTTTTATTGTGAAATTTCAAGTACTGATGATTCATTTTTGAGGACATCAAGATATTATTTCCCCCTCTTTCTCATAGACTCGAAATCTTAATAAAAAAATCCAGTTTAAACTCAAATAACTTTGTTTACGCCTAACAGCTGCGTGACCTGCATAAAGTGGAGGCCTTGCGTATTCGTCACCTCTTTCTCGATGGGCGTAACGGGAGCATCGCCGTCAATCGGACCCTCCTTCTCAAACCACGTGGGGAACCCAGAAACTTTTTCCACGACCTCCTCCTGCTTCTTGGAGTAGCCGCACCATTCAGCGCCAATTGCAGTGTAGTGCTTTTCAGCCATGCTTTTTTTTGCGATGGATGGGGTTGTGTCGGAGTTTTTGAGTTTTGCCCAACACCCAACAGTCGAACGGTTTTACTTTTTGTACTCCCAACTTCAACAACAGAAAAACAGTACAAGCCAAGATGCAAGCCAAGATGCAACTGTCGAAATTCTATTAGCGGATATCATAATTTCGATTCTGTTGGGTGTTTTGCCAAACTGTATGCATTTATCTATAAACGACTGTTTCGAGAGTGTGGAATCAAAGCCGTTCAATGTCGTACTCGCCTTTGTGGGGCCCCGTTGTTATTTTGAACTTCCCGCCGCGGTGCCTGCTCAAGTACGCGTCGCCGTTCGGGAACACAACCGTGTCTTGAACACACTCCACCGCGGCGCAAAGTCCCTCCCAATACCCCTTGTTTTGAACCGTCGTTCGCGTGATCCTGTATATTTTTTTTCCCGCCGCGGCGGCGCTCATCCGTGGTCGCTTTGCTTGCCGTTGATCTTTTGCACAACGGTAGACAATATACAACAACGCACCCACTCCGCCCAACGCGTGTCGAATCATTCGGTTTCGATCTCGACCTTGGCGGTGATGTGCATCGCATGCAACTCTCTCAACAAAAGCTTGCTTGCAAATGGCATCTGCAGCACCACGGCGTCCGTACTATTGCAGCTACGACAGTAGGGTTTTTGGTGGATACCCGTACCGAAGCGAGTGCTGTGTGCGTGCTCGGCGATCAACCCGCAACGCTTGCAGAACGCCACCGGTGTGGCGTCTGAATTGTCGCAGAGACGATCGCGCAGCGAGTAGGCCGCGCTATGCGCGATGATCGCGTCGCGCTCCATTTCTCCGAAACGGATGCCACCGTCCCTGCTTCTACCCTCTGTCGGTTGTCGTGTAAGAATGGCGCGGGGGCCCACGGCGCGGGAGTGTAGTTTGTCGCTCACCATGTGTTTTTGGCGCATATACGAGACCGGTGCCATATAGATCGCGCCCTGCATCACGCGTCCGGTGCGGCCATCGATCACCTTCTCCTTCCCGAGAGCTCTAAATCCACGGGACAGCAGCACTGCCTTCGGGTCGTCAAGGTTGACCCCCTGAAAACTATCTGCGCAGCGGCGCTTCCCGTCGAGCGCGGCGGCTTTACCCATGATCGCCTCGACCATCATCCCGATGGTCATGCGGCTGGGAATCGCGTGCGTGTTCATGACCACATCGGGGATCATACCCGTAGCCATGCTCTGGGGCATGTCGACGTCGTCAATGATCTGGCCGATAGTCCCTTTCTGTGCCGCGAACGAGGCGAACTTGTCTCCCACTTCGGGCCGGCGCACGCATCGAATCTTCACCCAGACGATTTCGGAACCGTTTGCCCGTGTGGTGCGCGTCACGCTGTGCACGACACCAGAGGGGATTTTCTTCAGCACGATGGAACGGTCCTGATACCTCTCCTCGTGCCCACCCGTGTCGTCGAACGCGTCGGTCATTCGGGCGCACTTTCCGATCAGAACGTCTCCATCGTGCACCGTGGTTCCCTTTGGCACGATGCCGTCCTCTCCGAGTTTGGAGTAGTTGGCGCGGCCTTTGCGTCCGACGGCCGTTTCGGGAGGAATCTCGAACGTCTCCTCCTCGCTGCCCCTGTTTTTGGCCTCGCAGAAAAAGGTTCTAAAATAGGTCATCATGAACAGGCCGCGATCGATGGCGGATTTCTTTACGTAGATTGAGTCCTCCATGTTGTGCCCGTCGAGACACGCGACGCACCAAATCGGTGTCTGCCCGCCCGTAATGCCACCGCTTTGCTCGATCATGAAATCGTAGACGCGTGTCGCCGCCAGCGGCCGCTGCGGGTACCACACGACGTACTGGTGCATGTCTACCCTCGACTCGTAGTCGAGGCAGGGCAGCGTGAGCGCCGCTTTGACCATGCTCGTAAAGTACATGTTGCGCGGAGACTGGTTCAGATCACTGTAGGGTACAATCGAAGCCAACAGTCCAAGAATCGATGTTGGGTCGAGTTCGAGGTGCGAGTACTTGCCGACCTGCAGCAGCTGCCGGGCTCGCGGCGCGACCACAAGTTTGCGCGCCTGCTCCTCCTCCTTGTCGAGGTACTCTACGGCGCCCATGCTCATGAGTTTGTTCCAAATGGCCGGAACGGGCAGCCGCCGGTCAGCCACGACACTGGCGATTTCAATGAGTTTGTCGACGCGGAGCACCGGACGCATTGCGGCAGAGCAGTCCGAATTGATGTGAAAGTACCGCTTGAGCTCCCCTTCGCGTTGCCACACCACCCGCATCTCATTGGGTAGATCGTCGTGACGACGCATCTTGATCAGAATCTCCTCGAGCTGTTTCGGACGACACGTCGTTCCGAAGACGGCGCCGTTGACCATGACGACGATCTCGTGCTCTTCGGGTGGCAGACATGCGCCTTCGTCGAAGAAGCGGACCAACGGCGTCGGAGATCCGGGCCCCACCGAGACGCGGAGCATGTGCTGCATGACGTGCGTCGGCACGCCCAGACCAATGCGGGCGAACAGCGTAAGCACAAGAATCAGGCCACATGCCTGCCCCTCTGGCGTTTCGACGCAGCACACAAGACCCTGTTGTGACAAATGCACTTGGCGCGGTTTTGGAGACTTGCCCTCCTTTTTGAGCGGCGTCATGATTTTGCGTGCAAACGATTGGACCGCAAACGGGTTGACTCTGTTTAGATTTTGTACGACACCGTTGTTTACGCCCGGCTGCATGCTCCAGTTCCCTCGCTTGAATGGTTCGCGCATGTTGCTCGTCAGGCAGGCCGCCTTGGACTTGAGCGTGTCGATGATGGACATGTAACCACCACTCGCCTTTTCTAATGCGTTGGGCAACTGGCGGAGAAACCCGCGAAAATTGATCCGAAAGTGGTAGGCGAGTAGGGGGCCGGGGGTGTCGAGCCGCTTGTTGCTGAAGTGGTCGCGGTCGTCCTGTGGGATTCCGTGGTGGGCACCACCGGTGCCTTTCTGTGAGTGTTGGTACCCTTTGAACACGTGCACGAGCTTGCGCACGACAAACCCGATGTAGATGCATTTGCGGTGGCACTCTGCGTCGACTTCCGCGTCGCTGGACTTCGGCCCGCGGTACTGTCGCAGTCGCCCTCCCCACCGCCCTCTGCCCGTGGTTTCCTCCGACGACGAGGCGTACTGCATTTCGCTTTGGTACATGACACCCGCCACACCGTTGTGCGGAAGCGTTTCTGACTTGAGCACGTGCAGGATGTAGTTGCGCTTTTTGATGGCCGTGCGTTCGCGGCAACCCGTCGAGCCCTCGGCGATCAACCACTGGAGAATGTCCTCTTTGGAGTGTTTGGCGGCCGGATCCTCAAGCGCACGACGCACATATTCAATCACACCGGCGTTCTGTTCGCTTTGATCCGGGAATATGTAGCCCATCATGTCGTCAATGCTGTCCACGCGAAGCATTTTGAAGAGCGCGACCAGCGGAATGTCAAGTGGACTGGCTCGGCGCTGCACGAACGGTACGTGCACAAACAACCGAAAACGCCCGCCTGACGTCGCCTCGCACAGCACCCGCATCGTACTCGTGCTCCGCCACTTGCCGCTTGCGCTTCGGATCTCCGACTCGACACGCAGTGGTTTTTTTTTGTTGGACGTCACGCGAGTTACAGGCCAGTTCGTACGCATTTTTTGTAATTCGATCATGCCTTTCTCGTGCCCCTGTATCACAAAGTACCCGCCAACATTGGCCGGGTCCACGTCTTTGTTGTACCAGTGACAGTATCTGCTACGCACCATACACGGGATGTGAAACAGGGAGATGTTGCGGTATACCTTGTGCGCGCAGTGAAAATCGTCCCCGTCCATCCAGCGGTCGTCTGGTGGGTACGTGTATATTTTATGGTGGACGTCGACGCGCACTTCACACTCGTAAGTGGTCCGGCGGCTCATGGCCTCTGTAGGGGTGATATTATGGCGGGTACCGTCTTTGCTCGAAAACTTTGGGCGCAGTACGGTCACGCCGGCAAACCAAAACTCGTCGCGGCGCTTTCGTTCCTCGCAGACCGTGTGAATTGCCGAGTTCTCCTGAATGACCTCCGGAAGCAACGTGGACATAAAGTGCTCGTAACCTCGCTGTTGTGGGCTCGTGATGCCGTTTCGGAGCAAAAAAGACTGGCACATGCGCCAACGAGTGTCGCCGTCCGCGAGGGCGGTAATGGCCTTTTCCACGGCGGCGCGCTGCGCCATCGTTGGTTCCTCGTCGGGTGTCGTAAACTGTGATTGCATAGTTTTGTAATTGTGTATCGAAATTTAAATTTTTTTTTTAACTTTTTTTTACAATCTTTTTCAAATTACAAACCACACAACCACCACTGATCCATGTCCAACAAGACCACGCTCTTCCCGGAGTACGCCGTGCGCTCGATCACCTTCACCGTCAGCGACCCGGAAGAGATCTCCAAACTATCTGTCGTAAATGTAGACGAGGCAAACCTGTATTCAAAGGGGCTACCAACGCCCGGTGCCGCCAACGACTTGAAAATGGGAAGCTGTGACCGCCGACTTAGGTGCTCCACCTGCCGACATGGGGCACGAACGTGCATGGGCCACCCGGGACACATCGATCTCGCTGTCCCCGTCACTCACTGGCTCTTCATCGACACAGTGGTTAAAATACTGCGAAGCACGTGTTACTTCTGCAGCAAGCTTCTCGTGGACTACCGCAAGCGCGAAAACGTTCGTCGCTTCGCTCACAAAACGATGTCCGCGCGCTTGTCGGCAATTGGTGTCCACTGCAAAAAACGGGCCTGTCACGCGTGCGGGGGACCTCAACCCGATTGGCAGCGCAAGGGTCTGCGCGTTGCTGCGCAATGGTCGTCGGACACGAAATTCGAGTCCGAGGAAGAGGCCGCGTACGTGCGCAACACTACCATAGACACATGCCGCGCGAGACATATCCTGCGGTACCTCAGTGAGGAGGACTGTCGATTTCTCGGCCTTGGGTCGAGACCGGAACACATGATTTTGACCACACTAATCGTACCACCACCGCTGATTCGACCGACGACCTCGATCAACGACGGGTCTCGGTGCAAGGGACACGACGATCTCACGACTTTGCTTCGGGACATCGTCAAGGAAAACAACAAGATCAAAAAGTCCATCGATGAGGGAAATGATCCTGACCAAGACGACATCGAGCGACTCACGATCAATTTGGCAACATATATGGACAAAGACGGCGGCGCCACGACGGCGCAGACGAGTCTGGGTGGCACGGGTGCTGCCCGCAACACGCGCAAGCACATCACACGGTCGGGACCTGTCATGTCGCTGGGAAGGCGCCTCGCGGGCAAGAGGGGCAGGTTTCGCGGCACAATTACTGGGAAAAGAGTCGACTACACAAGCAGGTCGGTCATCGTGCCCGAACCACATTTAGACATTTGGCAACTTGCGATTCCACTGCACGTCGCGCGCACCCAAACCATTCCCGAAACCGTGACGTCGTTCAACCGAGACATGCTGCGAGCATGCGTCCTCCGAGGCGACCACGCACAGGGGCTTGGCGCCCACAGCGTCACTCGCCCCGACGGCACGGTAATTCATCTCGGTATGACCAAAAACCGACAAGTCGTCGCAGACGCGATTGGGTCCGGTTGGAAGGTGCGGCGCCACTTGCAAAACGGCGACTGGGCGCTGTTCAACCGTCAGCCTACCTTACACAAAATGGGGATGATGGGGCATCAAGTCGTCATTCACGACAAGAAAACGTTTGGACTCCCGGTTCCATGTACGCCACCCTACAATGCCGATTTCGACGGGGATGAGATGAATCTGCACGTCTTCCAATCTCTGCACGCCCGCGCCGAGCTCGAGCACCTCATGTCGGTACCGACGCAGCTCATCAGCCCGCGCACAAGCAAACCCTGCATGTCCGTGGTGCAGGACGGGGTCATCGGCAGTTATTTGCTGACCGACAAAGACACGTTTCTCGACCGGGCCCAATTCTTTGATTTGAGCATGCACGTCAAGTACAACACACGCCCGCTACCAAAGCCGGCGATTTTCTACAAGGACGCACAGGGGCGGTGCGAGTGCCTGTACACGGGGAAACAACTCATGACGTATATTGCACCGCGGGGCATTACGTTTACCAAATCGACGCGATCCTTCGAGTCCGAGAACAACGACGTCGGCGAAAAGTCGATGGATCTCGACGAGCGATTCATTGTCGTCACAGACGGCGAACTGGTCGCGGGCAAGTTCTGCAAGGCCACCATCGGCAGCGTAAGTCGCGGTATGGTGCACCGCATTCACTACAAACACGGCGAGTGGCAGGCGGCCAAGTGGATCTCGGACTTGCAGCGCGTCGCCACACACTTTCTCAGCGGGTACGGGTTCAGCATCGGCATGGAGGACTGCGTTCCGTCCGACGAGATTGAGACCAAGGTGGCCGAAGTCGTAAAGCGGTCCGTGGACGCCGTGTACGCCGGGACAGAAGCCGCTCAAAAGGCCGGTGTCGACGAGGTTCGTATCGAGGCTGAGAGGATGCGCGTGCTCTCGGACGTCATGCTTAAATCCGCACAGGTGGTGCTGCGGCACGTGCCGCAGAACAACCGCATTCTGCAGTGCATCCAAAGCGGTTCGAAGGGAAAAAAGCTCAATATTTGCCAGATATTGGGTGTGTTGGGGCAACAGATACACACGGGAGCACGCATTCACGACAAAATGGCCCCCGGATCGCGGACCCTTTCTTGCTTTGACGACGACGACATGAAAGACCCACACACACACGGGCTCGTCGGTGGATCGTACCGAATGGGGTTGGACCCGGCGTCGTTCTTCTTTCATTGCATGACCGGCCGCGAAGGGCTGATTGACACGGCGTGTAAAACGGCCGAGACCGGCTACCTACAACGCCGCATTGGCAAGATTCTTGAGAGTGACCACGTGGCTACAGACATGTCGGTGCGGGACGGCGACAATAACCTGATTCTGACGGTCTACGGTGGCGACGGGATAGATCCGGAAAAACAGCTCAAAATCCCCATCGGACTACTCAAGTCACGGGGCGATCCCGAGGGTGCCGCACGGCGGTGGTGCGGCCGGCGAGCGAGTCAGAGGGAAGTAATCGAGTTGGCGGACGCGCTGTCCAAAGTCCGCGCGGCGTTTCAAGACGCCACCGGGTCCGTCGCGGGAGAGGTGTACATTCCATTCGACCCCGAAGTAGAAATGCCAGCGCCCCGGGGGGACGTCCTTCTCAAATGGGAGGAACTCGGACCGCTGCTCGACGCGTGTATTCACGAAATACGCGAAACACATACCGGCACGTCTCACTTCGAACTGGCCCTGCGTGCATTCTTCACGTGCAACCGCCTTGGATGTGCCACCCCGGCCGCGGTGCACTCGTCGTTGATCCGCATCAACACACGCATTCGTAAAGCAGCAGCGGCACCGGGCATGATGTGCGGCACAATTGCGGCGCAATCCATAGGTGAACCCGCCACTCAAATGACGTTAAATACTTTCCACAGTGCCGGTGCGGGCAACAAAACGGTGCAGAGGGGTGTGCCACGTGTAAAGGAGATCATCGACACGTCCAAAAACCCAGCGACACCGAGCATGAAAATTTTTTTTCGCCCGAATATCGCGCGCAACGAAGCGGTGGTTCGTCAAATTGCGACCGAGATGACGCTGAAAAATCTTCGCGATTACGTAATTTCGTACGAGCTGATCTCTGTCGACGACGAGAGTGGCGCAGTGGTCCCGGTGCAAGATACCGACATTGTCGAGACTCACAACATGCTCGTCCCCGAACCGTCCAAGACCGACTGGAGTGGGTGGGTTGGTCGGTTGCGACTCAACCGCCAAAAGCTGCTCGAAAAAGGCATGCGCGTATCTCACGTGTGCAATGCTGCAAGATCTTACTTGGGAGACAAAGTGCAGGTCATCGCGTCCGAAGACACGGACGACATTTGGATATTGCGGCTTCGCATTTGCAAATTATCCACGATGACCAAACTTAACAACACCAACAATGATGTCGAGAGCGACGAACGGCTGCATCTGGACAAGATTGCAACAACGGACGTCGTCGAAATACTCATGGACACGCTCGACATCAGTGGCGTACCCAACATTACAAAAACCTACGTCGCTCGACGAGGCGACGAATTCATCGTGGAAACAGACGGGTCGTCTCTCGCCCACGTGCTGGCCAGTGGGGACGCCATCGATTTCAAGAGAGTCACGTCCAACCACATACACGAAGTGATGTCCGTGCTCGGCATCGAGGCGACGTGCTCTCTAATATACCAAGAGGCGTCGGACGTACTTTCGGACTCGGGCGAGTATGTTAGTGCGAGACACCTCACGTTGCTTAGTAGTAAAATGACACACTACGGCCAACCGGTCCCGGTCACGCGCCACGGTATGAAAAGAGCAAAGCAGGGAGTTCTTGTGAGTGCGAGCTTCGAGCGAACGGTCGAGACGTTCGTCGAGGCTGCTGTGCACGGCATCAAAGACTCTTGTGGAGGGGTCACTGAGTCTATTGTTATGGTGAGTCGTTGTTTAAACGTAGTATCCTTGTGTTTTGACGCGTGTTCCTGACTCCCCACCACCCCGTCCCCGTCCCTCAGAACCGACTCGCTAAAATTGGCACTGGTTTCATTTCTCTCGTAGAGAATCTACAACAACAAAAGTCTCCCGCCCCCGCGTTCATTGGGAGACGCCGGCGCGTCGTAGCACCAGATGGCAAGGAAGTGCCTCCGCCATTTATCCCCAGATGGCAGTTTAACACTGACCCGGAACATACATTCCGCATCACCGTGCTCAGCGAAACCAAACAACCCTTTACTCCTCCACCGTCGACGACTGCTGCGTGGAACGACGACGAATTATCCGAACCCGAAGCTGTGTGGTGCGACGACGTCCCCGAACCCGACATGGACGCACCACCCGAATCGCCCACATCTCCGACATCGCCACCTCCGTACTCTGAAAGTGAGAAGGATTTAGAAGGCGACACACCCACCGCGAGCACCACAGTACACCCGACATGGACCACGGTCCTACACTCCCCGGTGTTTGTGCACGCCACGGAAACACACGAAACTTTGGTCCCGTGGGTTGTGCGACCAGTGTCCCCAATAAATACATTATAAATTCGTGAATATTTCCTCGTCAAAACAAAAAAATATTGCTCCTACAACAAAAGAAAAATCCCTGATGTTTGACGATTCCCAGACTGACATTGCCTCCACCATCCTCTGGATCGTGGTTGTGGTTCTCTTCATCACCTTCGTCGGAATGTTCGTGAAGAGGCTTGCACTCACGTCCGCGGACACTTGGAGTGGTTCGGAAGTTTACGATCTGGGCGCCGAGGAGTTCGACAACCTTGTCAAGTCCAAACGCAAGGTGGCCAACCTTTTCTACGCGCCATGGTGCCCGCATTGCCGATCGTTGAAGCCGCTGTTCCAAAAAGCCAGCAAACAGTTCCCCAACACGATCTTTTCGATGGTAGACTGTGACAAGCACCCCGGGTGTGCCCAGAAAAATTCCGTGCGCGCCTACCCGGCGTGTAACGTTTACAACGGCGGCGCTAGAAAGAACGGGTTTGTGGGAGGAAGACCTTCGCTCGAGGCGTTGGTGACCGAGCTTCGCAAGGCCGGTGCCAACTGAATACAGCTCATTTTTTTTTATTGTCCTCCAACCAAAACACAAAATGGACTCCACTACAATAAATACTGCGACAACACCCATCCCAAAACTTTGGGGTGGCGGGCCACTGAACTGCGCCATCATGTTTGTTGGATTTGCAACGCTAGTAGCAGCTTGCGTCATGTCTGGCTTTTGCTGGAGCAACTGGGAAGATCTGAAAAAAGAGAAAAGTCCAATCGATTGGTCGGGCGGCCCCGGCAACCAAGCGTGGTTCATGTGGTATATCGTGACGCTGTGCATTGCCGCTTTAGTATTTTTGGGAAAACCAATCATCTACACGTTCCGCGCACTCGGCACAGCCGGCGGACTACAATACATGTTTGGGCTGATCATTGGGGTCCTCATATTCGCGTGGTCACGTGCCATCATTAAATGGGAGTACCTCAGAACGGAGAAAGAACACTACTACCAGTCATGGGAGCTCGCGTGGGTTGGGTGCGTGGGCCCTGCCGTGCTTGCCGCCGGGATCATCGCACTACTCGTCATTACGAAAGGTTCGATTTGCATGAAGTAAACGTGAAGTAATAAATAAATCATTTTTTAGCCTTTCGATTGCATTGTTTTGTTGTATCGTCCCACTCACACCCGATTCCCGCAACTCCCCAGCCGCGGTCCATTTTACAATGAAACTTCTCTTTGTCAAGCGTGCAGTCTGAAAATCGATTCTTAGCATATTTAATTTCTTCTATAAAATCTCGTTTGGTTTTGTCTTCGTTGTCTTGCGGTCGGAAGCCTTCATAATCTTCCGTTCTGGTATATGCTTTCCATTTTTCAAAAGCCTTGTCGGTGACGTCTTTGTCGCTTCGCATGGCTTCCGAGGCGTACCTCACCACATCATACCACGGGATCCGATGGCTTCCGAGTTGCTCATCCAACGCCGCGAGCACGACCTCTTTGTCGTTTTGAAACTTTTGTCCGACGTGTTCAAGGGCGCTCGCGTTCGCCTTGACTGCGGCCTTTACCACATTGCGCCATTTGTTTTGCCATTCCTCGGTATCTTTGGGTTTCCAGTATTTTTTCAGAATTTTTCCAGCCGTCCAATCCGATGTGTCAAATTTTTGAAATAATTTTTCCCAAACATATGGAGTGTTTTGGAACTTTTGAAAGAATGGTTCGATGTATATGTACGGTAAACGATCTTTGGGTATTGCCGATAGTGCAAGTTGAAGTATGTCGTCTGTTTCGGGATCTTTACGCATGTCAAATATCATGTTCGCATGTGCGTGAAGCAGTGCCATGAAATTTTTGGTCACCGCATCTTTTACAATTTCCCTGTCTTTCCTGATATTATCACCGGCGTGCTCGAGCATCAAAGGTTCGATTGCAAGAATTTGCTTTACGAATCTGGCGTTTTCTTTCAACTCGTCGCTCGCCAATGGTTCAAATAGCGCGACGGGGAAGGCAAGTATGAGTGATGTGTCGTCCATCCACTGACCCTTCAAAATCTCTATAAGTGGACTTGCGTTTGTTTGTCGAATTGTTTGTCCGCTAGAATTCACATATAAACCGAATAGTGATATGATTTTGTCACGCGCAGCGTCTCGCTCCGTTTCCGCTTCGAATCCATAAAGCATCTGAAACACGTCTGGAAGTGGCTTCCCGGCTGTCTCTGCTAGTTCTTGCAGGTTCAACTTCTTTTCGGAAAAGAACTTCTCCGATGCTTCGTGCAATAAGGAATTGTATTTGTCTTTATTCGTCACATATTTGATAGCTTTCCAGTCGTTTTTGATTGCCGCTGTACAAACTCCCACATCTCCCCGGAGAGCGTCTGCAGCCCACTCCAACGCACACCCGTCCACTTGTACAGCCAGAAGTACAATTTCTTTGTTTTGTTTGATTGTCTCCGGTGCATGCTTCAGCAGCTTGGATGCAATGTATATCTGATGGACATCTCCATGTTTACGGAATGCTATCGGCTGCTGCTCAGCAGCCTCAAACGCACTTTTTGCAACGTCTACGTTTTCCTGCAACGACTTCGGTAGCGATGAGTAGGATGTTGCATCCATGTTGATAATTTGAATGGCAGCCTCGGGTTGTTTTTGAGGTTCAACAAAGTTTAGAAATCCTTTCAAAATGAGTAGTATGTCTTGTTTTTTCTTCTCAACATCCCGTTTTTGTTGTTCCAATTCTGCGCGCTTTTGTTGCGCTGACTTTTTTAACTCTTCTGTTTTTTGTCTCCATATTTTTCCATTTTCTTTCAAGGATTTTACTTTTCCCTCCTGCTTCTGAAACTTTGCGCGCTCTTGTTTTGTTGCCTTTTCTAAATCATTAATTTTTTTGTTCGCCGCTTCCTTTTCCTTTTGCAAAACCTGCACATCCACGAGGAGTTGTTTCTTGAGGTATTTCAACATTTCATCTGATTTGTCGTCATCGCCAGCACCTCCGAGAAGCGCACGATTGACAATTCTTCGCATGGGATTATTTCGTCCCGTACGTTTTTCCATGGTGCGAAGTGCGTGTTGCATTGTGTTTCTTTCTTTATAATATGAGAAAAAAACCCCACAAATAGTGTCCATGAAAAAGAAAACACGCGAGAAGTGCAAAAAAAACTTGTACTCGTCGTTTTTTTTCCCGACGGCGCGCTCGTGTATGGGTCGAACACATACATACGGGTGTGGGACGTGCCCGAGCCCACGCTCCACAATTTCGCGCGGTTAAAAAAGCGGGTGCGTTGTTGCTACTTTTGTTACGCTTTTGATAGTTTGTAACAGTACGTACGATCGTGCTTACCTTTGCCGATGCGTGGTGTGTTGGCTCTATACAAGCGGCAAGCGTCTTCGCGTTCTTCGAGTTCTTTTGTTGTGTAGTCGATTGTGTAGTCGAATCCAATACAATCCGCGTTCAGACGGCACAATGATTTGCAACGTTCTTCCGAATTTTCGAAAGATTGGGAGGCCACTTTTTCATTTTCCCCTTCCCCCGGTTGACATTTAAAATCGAGGTTGACTTCGGGGCAAGATTGTTTGAGGCCCATGGTTGTTTATATACCAAACAAAATAAAAATCAACAGATCAACAGATCAACAATTTACAACATTTACAACAATTTACAACAATTTACAACAATTTACTTTGATGAAAAGATGCGATCGTACACGATGAGAGCGATGATGCCAATCACCATGACAGCAACGGCACCACCGACGCTAAATATCGTGTTTTTACGCTTCTTCTCGAAGCCCCGTGTCTGGTCTTCGAAATGCAAACGCACCACGTCTTTTTCACTTGGAAGTGGTGGAACAAAGGGGCAGCCTTGCGTTTTGGGAAGATACTCGCAACGTCCCACGGGGTCCGTGATGGTTTTTGCGCACCCGAACGGGTCCTCCGCGCACATGGTAGCGGACACCGCTCCCTCGGTGAACGTGCTGCACAGATTGGCGTTTAACTTGCACAGCGCTTCAATGGCCGCGGGGTTGTTATTTGATGCGTGCAAACGGATTTGTTGTGCTTCCGTGAGAATTACTCCCCCCGGTACGTCCTCGTCTGTGCACGGGGCGGCGTTTGAGCAGTAAAACAGCGCCCACGTGGATGGCTTCCAAATGCGGTTATTTTGTACACATTCGGTTCTGGAGGTTGCTGTTTGGTTTTGGAGGCTACACGACCCCACTTTCCACACACCCCCCTCTCCAGAAGTTGCAGTACACTTTGCTTGCGTGTACACCCCGGGCACCGGGGTTCCGTCCTTGTCTGTGCACATCGCGTTCGTCCACGTCGCGTTGTTTCTTTGGCACGTGGATTCGTCACTCACGTCATTTACGACGGCGCCACCAAGGTCAGTGCACTCCCCCGTCAATGTGCGGCATTTGTCGTCTCCCCACGTACCACCCTTCGTGTCGCACGCGCCTTTCGACGCCACATTAGCCATCAGATTCCCCGTCGTGTCCGTGCACGTCGGGTTCGTGCAAAAGTGAGTGCCCAGTTCCTCCGGAACACGAATATTCGAGGCATTTTTTAAGCAACTGGTAAACCACGCGGTGTCCGCGGACGCTTGAATTGTGACAGTTGATTGTTTCTCGCGATTCATCAGGTACACAGTATTGTTGTCGTGGGCAAGACACCCGGCGTCCAACGATGCCTTGTGGTTTATCGAACCGGTGCGCTCGCAATGACCGCCCGAGCACAATTCCGGGTACTTTGTACACAATGGCACCATCGACAAGGTGCTGGCGGGGATGGCCCCGCCAACCCACTGGTGCCCTTTGGTCTCGCATGTCACTTCAGTTTCTTCAGACAGAACCAATCCGTCTTCGTTCAGGCACTGTGCATTGTACCCGTTCACCTGTAACTTGAACATCCCGTTGTCCAAATCCCACTCGTCGGATGTGTTGTAGTTTGATTGTACTTCCGACAATGTTTCGGCGTAGGTGAGTTCACCGCCGTTGTTCCAAAGCTTGTACACCTTGTTGTTGTGAGAAAGAAGACATCCATTGGTCGTGTACTGTCCCCCACATTCTTCAAGATTAGTGCATGTTTTTTTACCTGCCATGTTTCCCGTGGCGCGTGTCGCAACCCGTGAGTTTTTTTATATACGTGCACAAGAAAAAGATGGAAAGTCTTCGAGTGAAAGTTGCACTAGGAACTCTACACAATCGTGTAGATCTCAACTCACCCGATACCATCGCGATTTGCAGTGCGTTGGGTCCGGAGGGTTTTGCTGTGTTGGACACAGTGTGTGCCGCAGTGTACTCGCTGAGGCGGTCGAAGGGGGCGGCCGCACCATGGTTTGTACTTGAAGACGGCACGTCGTTGGCAGCGCGGGTTTTGAGGGAGTACCGCACGACACCTTCCCTGTTTGCATTTGGAGCTGTAGTAGCGCGAGAACTACTGCCACGGAACGCTGCCGCGTTGGATTTCGGAACCTTCGATATGTCTGGGGGTGGCAGCAAATCACTGGTAGATCGTCTTGAGAAAGCGTTAAAAGAGCAGGCCATTGGTAAGAAGGCGGAATCGGGCGTCGCAAAGTTAAAAGAAAAAAAGAAACGTCACGAAACGTTTCTCAACAAAGTAACGTGCATGGCGTTGTGCGATGCCGAGAAGTGCGGGCATAAAAGAGGTGGTCGTCGCAAACGGTGCGGAAACACGGTGGGTGAGAACGTGTTGGGGAACATGGTGGGTGAAGACGGCACCACGCTTCGGCCCGGAGACATACAATACAAAACGTCCAATGGGTTGCATGTGGACACCAAGTTGTTTCGAGATCCCTCCGTGGTTTCGAAACTTTTCTCGTTTGGCAAATCGGTGGCGTGGAAGTTTTTGGGAGGCAACGCGCAGGGTCAGTATTTTGGCATCGGTCCGTGGACGAGCAAGCACCTTGTCGAAGGCTGGCGCGACATGGATGACGGCGTCATGCACGTTTGCCATTACCATGCTGACATTCTGCGTAAGAAAAATCGCGCCTACTGGCTTGTGGCGGCCACGGTCGCATTGGGTAAAGTTATGGTCGTGCTCACCGGTGCAGCCATCGCAGAGCAGATTACGACGAACGAGGCGGTGCGTGACGCGTTGACCGACGGCAAGTTGACCGGTGCCGAGATTCGGAACATTAACAATCATCTGAAACATATGGACCCTAACAACGCGCGTTTCAAAAGTTTGCAGTCGCAACTGGAAGGAGCCAAGTACATGTCGGGGAGCAATGATTCGATCATCGTTCAAGGTGGGAAAATTCTTAGCGCAAGAAAAGCCAATGCGGCAGCGAAGAAAATTAGGGGTGGAACCAGAGCAGCAAAGGTCGATATAATCACGTGGGTAGGGAAGAAACCGTCCCGGCTATTTTAAAGCAGCACCCTCGCATGTCACGTTTGTGCCCCCATGATTTTTTTTCTCGTGTAATATTTAAAACCTTCAACATTCGAATGGAAGACGTCCCGCAACGGCTGAAAGATATGGTCAGCTATCTGACGTCGGCCACAAGCAGCGACAACGGTAGAGTCGTCGACTATGAATTTGACGAAGAAAAAAACGAATGGGACGTTCACTTGGAAATCACGTCCGAGAAGCACAAGCACGCGTATTTGGATCTCTCCACGCTCGGAACCAAAGAGAATCTGGCGTTTTGGACCGATAGCCGATCCGAGGACGTTATGAAACGTCCAGTAACCGTGCAAATATTGTGCATGGATTTGGAGGGCGGCGGGTCGGCCACCGTCTACATGCAAATGGTCAACACCAAAATTGTTTGTTGAAGCGTGTACTTTTTTTTTCACAGTTGGTAACAAAGAGCAACAATTGACAAAGCAAGTCCCTTTCGATATGCAAAAAATTGATAATAATATTGAAGATTTTGATGGTTTTGATAATTTTGCTCGGACTCAGACCAAGTACATTGGCAGCAAGAAGATTCCGTGGTCGGTGGATGGCAGACGTGTGTTGGCAGTGTTCGATTACAAACCGACAAAAGGTTATCACCTCCAATTGGAAGAAGCGAAAGAACCCGTCTCGAGTTCGTCTTCCTCGAGTTCGTCTTCCTCGAGTTCGTCTTCCTCGAGTTCTTCTCCTGAAACAGAAACACAGATATGGAAAGTGAGTAGCGATATTATATGGTTCCGCACGCGCATGCGAGCCGCGGAGCCCGTTTCCAGTTCGTCTTCACCCGGCTCTCTTTCCTCCAGCTCGTCTTCTAGCTCGTCTTCTAGCTCGTCTTCTAGCTCGTCTTCTAGTTCATCTTCTAGCTCATCTTCTAGCTCATCCTCTGGCTCGTCTCAGAAGAACTTTCTGTACATGCCCATGAACCCGAATCTTCCCCACATGGTCTTGCCGTCTATTCGCGATGAGCAAAGTATGGCTCCAAACGATTTCGATACAGATGATGGTTGGGTGCGGACTGGATTAGAAGAGTTTTATCGGAAAATGGACAATGCAGGACTGGTCGTGTTGCGAAATGCGCTCGACAAAGAGCTGTGCACTCGCGTGCGAACCGTGGGGAGCAGCAGCAAAAATTGGACAGACCTTTTCAACCCCGATGAAACAGAGACCGGCGGAGTGAAACACAAAAAAGCTCGATTGTTCCGTGCCATTACGACAGATGGAACGAGCGGGCGACAAGGCAAGGGGCAAGGCTGGCCCAAGTTGACATCCAAAGCCTCGAGTTGGAATGGGCACGTGCTTCGCAACATGTTCACGCGCGTGGGCAATCTGGCGAGACGTTTTGTTTCCCCGAGACACGTCGCAAAACAGGCTGTATTTTTAAAATCCGGGGATCCCAAAACCTCGCGGCAGTATGTGCACAGAGATTACCATGACAATATTTGTACCGGCAGAAAGAATTACACAAAAGCGAGGAGTTCGTCGTACGGAATCATCGTGGCACTGCAAGGCGGCACGAAATTCGTATACTGGCCCGGAAGTCACAAGGAAGAGGGTGTGTGCGGCGGGAAATTAGGACACGTTAACGCCGCCGAAGCGGCTTCCGCGACCTTGAATGCGGGAGACGTGCTGTTTTTCAAGGATACGCTTGCGCACGCGGGGGCGGAATACGACACGCCAAATATTCGTATGCATTTTTACTGTGACGATATCGTCGACGACGAAACGTGCAGAAGTATTGACACCAAAAATGCAGGGACTGTTCTCCCTGCCAAAAATGCAAAAAAGAACGACGATGTTCGGCAAATTTGCCAATTCGAGAAGAATGGAGAAACGACAGGATGTGTAGCGGCCGGTGTCGTCAAGCGCGGATTCGTTAAAAAATGCGTCGTCCGACGACCCAATGACAGTGACAAAGATGTCGTCGAAGTGTTCGCCGTCAATAAATACGGAATCGGGCATGAGAAATGGAACAACATGTGCGTCGTAGAAGAAGGGGAAAAGTTGTATGTGATCGCAAAAGCAGGGGGAAAAGAGGCACGGGAAGGCTGTAGGAAGGTGGACAGAGTTCTTTACAACGCATTTTTGAACGAGTGGAAGGGCGAAGACTATCAACACAACCACAATCCTAAACATACCGAGATTACTCTCCACAACACGCAAGATTACCCGGAAGAAGGCGACGACAGCAGCGACGGCGGTAGCAGCGGGTCCGACGACGACAGCAGCGACGACAGCGACGACAGCGACGACAGCGACGGGCAAAACATCGCCGTTTAACGGAAAAAAAAAAGTTCAGGGAATCACTCGTCGTCGTCCTTCTTCTGCTGGCGATCCACGAAAAAGTCCATGATCGACACGTTTTCGATCCAGTGCGACGCCGAGCAGTATGCCCAGTAACACGCGCCCACCCCCGCGACGACGACGGCGCCTTTCAGCGCCGTGTCGCGAGACGGGAGCGACGGTGCCGGGAGCCACGAGGCGGTCGTCGACGAGTCGGTGTTTTTGGAGTCGGGATGAAACGTCAGTGTGGCGGAGGGCATTTTTTTTGTAACGGAAAGAATAAAAAAAAGAGAGACACACCACATGCAACCACTGACCGCATCCGGGTACGTCGTCGTCGGCGTCATCATCATAAGCATTGTGTCGCTCGCCGTCGGGTCGGGGCACCTCAACATTTCGCAGCACGGTCGCCTGCGCAGCATGCTCTCGTCCGCCGCACAGACGTGCGCGCAGGCGGCGCAGGACCGCAATCCGATGGTGGCGGCGCTGCACGCCAACGAAGGCGCGTCTCGCGCGCGGGCCGCGCGGCAGCTTGCCGGCGACGACACCATTCGTCGCAAGTGCGGCCTCGAGGTCGGGGAGATCATCGAGGCCTGTGCGGTGCAGCAGCGCAAAGCGCTGAAACGATTGAAACGGCAGGCTCCGAAAATCGCGCTGTCGGGTGATCTGGCCTACTACGCTTGAAGTGTGTGACCATCTTAATTTTTTTGTTGCGCTTTGTGACAAAAAAGTCATGGGCGCTGGCAACTCGACCTCGTCCAAGAATGTGTCCACAATGATGATGAAGGCGGCTATCCAAATCGACACAGATGTCAGCAACACAAGTAAAACCGGAGCCACCGCTGTGAATATAATGAGTTTAGACTGCAAGGGGTTGGATGTGAAACAAGACGATGCAAAGCGCGAATATAACACTGAAAATAAAAACAAAAAAATGCGGGAATTGTACAACTCGTGTTTCGTAGCAGCACGCGAAAATGAAAAAATGTGCGCATTGGAATCACCCGGCGACGACAGGTGGGACATTACATGGAAAAACGGTAAGAAAACAAAGATGAAAGATTTTAGCAAATACACGGTTGTGAAAAAGAATGCGATGATGTGGTGCAACGAGAGCAAAGAAAACTGCCATAAGTGCAAGTCGGAAGGTGTTCGCGGAGAGTGGCTACAACAAAACCCGGAAAAATGCGTGTCGCACTTTAGCACAGATCCGTTCGGGAATACGGTAAAATGTGGGTGGCTCGCGGATGGATTGAGCGCCGAGGCACTGTTGGTGTCGGAATTCTCTGATATGCGAGGTAAAAATGTGCAAAAAATGCGAAATAATTTAGAAGATTTGCAAGAGCGACAAGAGCGAGTGCACTGTGTCCCGCAATGCCGCGCGTTCCAAGGCAAGGAACAAAAATGCAAAAAGGACCCTGATTGTGCTTGGGTAGCAGGAGAATGCGAGCTCGCCGAGGAGACGCTGAAGCGATTTCCCGCGGGCGATATTAGCGATATCAAACCCAAAGACATTGTAATGTGCGCCATAAAGAATGTAAGTCAACAAAACTCAATTGAGGTGCAGGCGGCGACCGTGCAGGACGCCGCGATTCAGAACACGACCAAGCAGGATCTGCAGCAGAATTTGAAGCAGGTGGCCATCGCGATGACCAAGGGCATTTCCTTCGGCAACAGCACGTCCACGGCCAACATTGGGGACATGGTGGCCAACGCCTCCACGCAAATCTCCAACAAAATCAAGCAGGAATGCGGCGCCGCTGGATTCGCCCTGAACGTAATGCAGCTGTCCTGTTCAGATATGTCTGCCGAAATGGATTCCGCTGGTCTACAAATGTGTGTGATTGATGGCGTAGAGCAATCCAATGATCTGACGATTGCCAACGAATGCACGCAAAAGGCCGTCGTGAGCAACAAGGTGATTCAGGATTTGCAGCAGACGATGCACCAGACGGCCGTGGCCAAAAACACCGGTGTGGAACTGACGGGGTTCATCATTGGCTACGTGATCGTCGCCATCGCCGTCGTGTTCGCCGCGTCCAAGGTTTCCGGACCAACAATGATGAAGTACGTTCTGCCGGTCGTGGTGGCCGCGGGCGTCGCCATGCACGCGGTCGCGTTCTCCCGCAACGGCGGAAGGTACGGGTGGAAGCGCAGTTTCTACGACTACCACTCTGGGCCGAATCAGGGAAACTACACAATCGCGACCATGAACATGAAAGCCGGAGCGCCCATCGGACCAAAGTGTTTCGAACTCGACACGGAAAAGGTGATCACGGAAAAGGTGATCTTGGCGGTTTCCCAACAAGAGTGCGACGCGGCCAACGGGGTCTGGGTCATGGTCCGCGACGGCATTGACGGCGGAAATTTCAAACATCATACAACAGCAGGAGCGCCCATCGGACCAAAGTGTTTCAACCTCGACACGGAAACGGTGATCGAAACAGCGGACACCCAAGAGAAGTGCTACGCGGAAGACAACGGGTTCTGGGACAGCTCGGGCCACGAAGGCATCGACATTGCTATCGCGGCGTGCGCCAAGGGGAAATCGTCCAGAGATTGCACCAACACGAGTTTGGATTACGGTCAATGCGAGTGGAGGGATCCCAAGGACGGCGAAGACGCCAAGTGCATTGTCAGCAGCACGGACAAGGGATGGGGCATTGCCGGTCGGTGTTTCGACAAAAAGGACGACATCGACGCCGCAACGGCCGATCAGGAATGCCACACGGACGGGAAGTGCGACGCGTGGTTCTGGCAAGCCAACGCCAATTTTGAAGAAATGACGGCCTACAAGAACAGACCCCAGTGCGTAGGCAACCCGGACATGAAGAGCAAAACGGCCTGCGAAGATGACGGCCACATTTGGAAAACAGACCCGAACAACATTTACTTGTGGAAAGACGGGTACGAGGATCCGATTATCGATGTCGCCGGGGGATTCTCTCCGGATTGTTGGGGAGACAAGGTATGCTGCGACAAAAAGGACTGTTTCAAAACAGGAGATCCGCTCAGCGAAGCGTGCAAAGGCTGCTGCCCGTCAGGGTACATGGCGACGCTCATCGGGAAAACGGGAAGCGGATGTGTGGGTGCGCTGTACAACGGAACTAGCGACAGCAACCACTGCACGTCGCACAACCACGCCGACTACGACGTCAAGTGCAGCCGATGCATGGGCGGCAAGGAAGCTGCGAAAGGCACGGCGTACTTTTACCAGCAAAGTCCAGACCAGCAAACGACACAACCATTCAATGTCCCAAACGATACGCAGGAAAAGCGAGTCTTTCCGATCATTTCGTGCAAGGCGGGCATTACCTCGTGGGGTGGCTTTGTGCAGGATCGTAACTTTGATCTGGTCGGCATCAGCGGCTGTGCGCTGTGGGTGTTTGGGTTGGCGGTTGTGGGTGTGATTGGCCTGATGCACTTGCTGCACGCCACCAAAAATGCCATCAAGGAACTTGGAAAAGGCGCATCGGCGGCACCGGCTGCACCGACGGCATCGGCTGCACCGGTTGTATCGACGGTACCGGCAAACTAATTAAAAAAAAAAGGGGGGGGAGAGAGTTTTAACAATCATTTACGACCGACCCCGTTCTGCCGCAGCATTTCGGCGTAGAACGCGCTGGTCGTGTCCTCCTCGGTAATCTCCCCGCGCTCGCGGCGCGCGTGCAGGTCCAGCATGAACCCGATCATGTTGGCGGTGCTGTCGTCGATGTGTTTGGCCGTGATCGTCGCGAACAATTTGGGGTGCGTGGAGAACGCCATTTGCTCCGCGACGGCGGAGCGCCGACGAATCTCTTTGCGCACGGCGTTGTCGTCCCAATCGGAGTGTTGCTCCCGAATGCTCGCGGCCAGCCCACGAATGACGGCCATGGCGCGCTTTACTTCGGTCATGGACGTGTACTCCACGTCGTCGTGCACGACATCGTACACGACATTTTCGGGATTATCTCGCAACCGCGCGACCTGATCCGGCGTCAACGAGACTGTGTTCGTGGTCGGTGTCTGCTGGTCCATGGTGCTTTTTTTTTTTTCAAAACGTGGAAAAAAAACTAGGCTGGCCAAACGCGTGAACCTGCCCTCCACGTGGCCTGCGAGGCCTGTTACCCTGTGTTGTGGTGAAATGAGATGTTAAAAAAAACACGCATGAAATTTTTTTTTTTTATAGCCTAATAGACCACCACTAAACTATGAATACGCACTGCCCCATCTGTCTTTGTGAGCATAATGCCCGACCGGCCGTGCTTCCGTGCAACCACTCCATGTGCCGCGCATGTTTTGTCCGATTTACAGTCGGACGAGGTGGAACGCGTTGTCCTCTGTGCAGGGCAGTCATCGGGAAGGCCACGGTGAGCCGTGAGCTGAGGGCGCGTCCGTTTACACGAACTCGTGAACAACGTGTGGCCACAGACCTGCTTGTGTGGCGCTGCCGAGCTCTGATACAAATGATGACAAAACCCCAACCAAGATACGCTTTGACGTTTATGGTTTTGGAGATTGTTCGTGCCGTGCACGCGGACGCGACGGTGCACCGCACGATTGCACAGGATTTTGCCAAACTGTGGTTTGACCCGCTTACGATTCAGTTGTTCGACGAAATGGGTTTGTTTCATACATTTCTACACCGGGCGGTGTCTGTCTGAGGCAGAGGCAGCTCAGACGCTGGTCGTTTGTGGTTGTTGTCGAAGTAAACTGGAAATTCGGGAGAATCCCCACCGCACGCGGTCGCGATCGATGAGGAGAGCTCTTTCACTGCCCGACGCGTCTCGAACGGTGCCGTCCATTTCGTTGTTGGCCTCCACAATGCGCTGTTCGACCGTGTTGGCCACCACAAACCGCTGCACGCGGACTTCTCGCTGCTGACCCATTCGCCAGCACCGACCAATGGCTTGTTTTTCGAGTGCCGGGTTGAGGCACGGCTCCATAAGTACCACGCGATTCGCGCACGTGATGTTGAGCCCGACAGCCGTGCTTCGCATCGGCAAGAGCAACACGCGCACGCGGGGCTGATTGTCGAACTCTTCCATGGTGCGCCGACGCTGGGCAATTGACAAGGATTTTTTACTGAGATCTCTAAAGTCGACACTGGCTTGCCGGAGGGCTGTGGCAACACGTTGCAGCGTCAACCGGAAATTGCTGAACACGATGAATTTGTCCGTCGAGTCGGACCCGCAAATATCGCGTACAATGTAGTCCATCTTCGCATTAAAGTCCGGAACCACTGACTGCTCCACCGCCGCAACGGGCATACAGCGCAGCGAATCAAACGTGAAGCTGCCTCTGCACATGGGGCAGTTGTTTCCACCGCGGCGCAGGTGTTCGGAGATGCACGTGCCGCAGAAAATGTGCCGGCAGCGTTTGATCATGGATACCCCGGAGATGGGTTCCAAACATATCGCACACATGTCCTCTTGCAACCGTTCTTCGACGTACCGGCGCTCTTCGTCTGTCATACAAGACGATCCGGTGGCTGTGCCGCCGGCGAGAAGTTGTTCCGTGGCGATGCCAGAGGAACACCTTCGGCGCAGACGGTCGACCGTGACCATCAATCTTGTCATGGTAGTTGTGCGGCACGCTTGGCCGACGTCTGCGACGTCTTGGCGGTACCTGTCCCTGAGCGCGTCGCTCATGGTTACAACCACGTCTTCGCGTCGCATCATGGGCAAATCCAGAATTGGAACGCCGTTGATTTTCATTTGCTTGGTGTGACGTGTGATTGCGTGCGACAACAGGTGCACGAACGATACGCTCGACCACGACAAGTGTGACACCGATATTGACAGGTCGGGCTTGGTTAGCCGCAACTGGCAGTACAACTCGGAGACCGCACCGCTGACCAATGGTGTGCCCGTGACGGCCCATCGGTGTGACGCGCGCAGGCGCGTGCACGCCCGGAATCGTTGGGTGGTTGGTCGCCTTGCGATGTGCGACTCGTCGAACACGACACGGTGCCATGCCAGTGCGTGGAGCGTGTCGTCGCGCGTTAGAATCCCGTACGTCGTCACAACGATGTTGCATTGCTTCAAAAAGTCAACATCGTGTCTGCGGTGGGACCCGTGGTACACGTATATTCTACCCGGATTCTCAAGGCATCGTTTAGCCTCTTCGGACCATTGCGACACTAGTGCGACGGGGCAAACTACAATGGTGTGGCCGCCTTGCCAGTCTTCTGGTGCGGGATTTGAGAGCGTCAATGCCAACATTTCCAGTGTCTTCCCCATACCCATTTCTTCCGCAACGATGCCCCCTCTGAGAAACGCACTGGGTTCGCTCGCGCTGGTGCAAAATCGACGCACCACAGGACTCCACCACAGTCGCTCGGTGGGAACGGAGACTCCCGTCTCCCCCGGAACCTTTTCTTCTGCGTCGCCTGCGGTGTTCTCGGTGGGCACTGCAGGCACCTGCTTCCACAAGAACACGTCCTCCGGTGATATTTCTCGATTAAGACAAAACTGCAGTGTTTTTCGCTGGTACGGGCGCATTTCAAGCGTCAACCCGGCCGGTTGTTGAGCCTCGGTGTTTCGCGACAGCGTTGCGTGCTCTACGTTGCTGAGAAACCGAGACGCGGTGTACGTGTACGCCGGTGTGTTTGAGTACACGCGCCGGGCCGTGGCTTCGATGCGCCGGGTGCAGGCGATGTAGTTAGGTACAATGATGCGCATCAGAGATTCGATCCACTTCTCCTCGTGCATCATCAGACCTCTTGCACCACTCGCCACGTCGTTCCGTATGCAAAATTGTATTTCCAACACGCAGGGGCAAAACAGTTCTTCCAGTGCCAAGTTGGTCGCTTGTAGCGCTCGTTCAATTCGCGAGCGGTGGGACACGAGGCAGGAGCGCCCTCGAATGTACGACGGTACCGTGTCTCCACGAAACAATTTCAGTGCTGCGAAGGCGTCACAGTGTCGGTGTGACATACTTTCAAATATGTCACGGTCGGTGTGCCCTTCTTCTAACGGACACACGTTGTCCACGCGGATGTGAATGCTCCGAGAGATGGCGTGTGACGACGTCGTCACTTCCCAGAGAAAATGGCGAAGGCTGTGTGGTGTGACCATGCAACGTACGTCGTCCATGTTGGACAACGATTCTTTCGCGACCTCGGGGTAGATCGCCCATGCTGCTACGTATGCTGGGACCCTAACAACAGGACCAAGGCGCATTTTGTAACATGCGTCAGTAAAAAAAATCCTTTTCTTTTTTTCTTCGCGTGTAAACGCACGCCAAGTTTTTTTTTCCCGTCCCTCGAAACAAAACAAAATGTCGTTGTCGTCGTGGGTTGCGCCGTGTTTGCTTTCGATTACCGTGGTCGCTGCATTTGGTGGATTTGCGTGGAACTTGTACCGTGCTGACACAGACACCGAGATCAAATCTTACCTACGGACGGACGGTGCGTTGTTGGTCAAACAGGATCCGAACGACTGGACAATTCCCACCGGTGCTTTTGCGCTTCTGATGAAAGACAATGGCGAAGTCGAGCACGCTGTCAATGCGCCTCGGGTACTGCACACCAACTTTCTGAAGGACAGTGACGATCGAACCTCGAAGATGTTTCAAAAAATGAAATCGCGCGCGCTGAGCGGGGGAGGGTATATCACGTTCAAGTGGGTAGACCCGGAATCAAACACACTCAAACCATACGTCGCGTACGCAGTGCGAAACAAACAAAAACAAACGGTATGTTTGGCCCGGCCCGCGTTCTAGCCGTGTTCTAGCCGTGTTCTAGCCGTGTTCTAGCCGTGTTCTAGCCGTGTTCTAGCCGTGTTCTAGCCGTGTTCTAACTGTGATTCGAAATCATTTTCGACGGCGCGTCGCAATGAGCACAAATACGGCAACGAGTAGAAGAATGCAGGCGATGGTTAAACCGTTGGTCGTTTTTTGAGTAGTTTCCAGTTGAAGTTTGAGTCCACGAGTGTAGGCACAGTCACAGTCCAGTTCGTGAGAGTTTTCTTCGTAGTGGCGCCGGACGGAGTCAAAGTCCACTTCTTGTTGCCGACGAGATCGATTCACCGAATTGTGAAGTTCCACGAGCCAGTGACTCAAGTCGTCTTTCGAAGCGACCCGTGGTGGGTTTCGGGCGAGGTTCTCTTTGTAATGCCCCCGGCAGATTGGACACGGAAGAATGTCGCCAAGGTGCTCAAACACAACACGCGCGCTCTCTCTTTGCTTTCGCGTTGGTTTTTCCGGGTAGGCAAAACTGCAGGCGTGCAGAAATTTCCAAGCCGATCTTCCCCACTCGGTGGGTTCCATTGGATGTGGTTGTTGCTTCATGTTGTCCACCATTTCTTTTGTCAAAGTAACTAGATTTTTTTTTCGGTTTGTTGGAAGAAAGTCATGTGTGATCAACACAACTCGGAAGACACGTGTCCATCCAACGTATGTGTGTGGGTCGGAGACAGGTGTCGAAACAGAGACACGCGGGAGGAAAAAAATTCAAAGTCCCCCACGCTTGTGTGGCTTACAAACGTGCGCAGCGCATCGAACGCGCAGCGAGGGCTTCGTTTCTGCGCTTGGTTTCTGATCATTCTTGTCGCGTACATACCATGCAGGGTCATTTGGTACCAAAGCACGTCGCGCGTGCGGGAGCTGTTGGAGAAAAAAACATAACTTTCGTTCTACGCCGGTATTTTTTTTTTGAATTGGTTTTACAGAAACAATCAATGTACTGGATCATTGTCATGTACTTGCTCGTCGGTATTTTTGTACGAGTTCGCAAGATTGAGGAACAACTCGTACAGTCAAAATTATGAAAAAAAAACCTTGTGTGGGAATAAATGCAAGAAGAAGCTCCGTTCGCAAACACCGGTGACAACGAATGTGACGAGCAGCCTGTGTTGATTCGCACAGAAGTCAGACGCGAGACGCCACAGGAGCGCACCCGACGAGTCATGGATGCCATCTGGCGCATGAGACACTTCCGACCGACGAAATCAACACTTTCGGTATGCACCTACGGCAAAGTGTAGCCCGCGTTCATCCGCACGACTGAAAAAAAATTGCCGATGTGACAAAAACATGTCCGAAGCCGATTTCAACGAAGCAAGACGCGTATACTGCGAAACTCTGCCGAAACTCCTCGAGCTCGAATCCACCAAAGAGCAATGGATGGAGAGCTTCAACACACAGTTCAAACCGGTACAGAAAACGCTGGGCAAACAAAAGAAGTTTTTCAAGAAATGGATGAAGCAGCGCGATCTAAGCGAGCTCGTCGTCGCGGGGACGACCTTCAC
>Ga0209709_10000507_pt1 | contig 37239 bp, 47 predicted proteins | sample ArcticOcean_MG_C_2_FD_187435 | JGI IMG/M metagenome (GOLD analysis project Ga0209709, IMG submission 187435) | Marine microbial communities from western Arctic Ocean - ArcticOcean_MG_CB4_136 (SPAdes) (version 2) | ecosystem: Environmental > Aquatic > Marine > Oceanic | place: Arctic Ocean... | reverse complement strand
AGCGAATCCAGCTTATAATAAAAGGCAAATTGCCTTGATGAATAATGCTGGCATGCTTTTTATCAATAAATATTCTACCATAATTACCCTGACGACTAAAGTGAGATCGAAAATCAAAATCACCGGGATTTCTTTTACCCACCAATTTTTTCATCTTCCCTATTGATAAAAGTGTGTCACCTTCATTTGGGATTGGTCCTTTTCCGAAAACAGACACATTGAAATCACCTTTGAGTGCATTGTCCGATAGAAATAAAATCTCGCAATCAGTTCGCCAGCCATATTCGGTCTCTTTCATACTATGAACAATTCCCGAAAATGAAACGGTTTTACCATGTAAAGAATCAGCGAGAGATAAGTTTTGTTCAATCTCATGGTTTCGGACAGATGAAATAAACCATCCACTTGTAAAAATGAGACTCGAAAGTAGAAAAAGAAAAATTGTATCGGATTGCCAAAGCAAAAGACCAATGAAAATGATAAAACATAAAACGAAGGGAATCCACGTATTTTGCCAACTGATTCCAAGGATAATTCCCAATGACAAGAAGATAGAACAAAAAAAATAGAAACGAGTGCGGAGGATACTTTTGTACTTGTTTTCCATACATAAAATGTAACATAAGCAAGATTAGAAGAATAACGATTTGTCCTTATTCACTCTTTTCTCTAAACTCCTCACCATATTTTTGACTTCAACGGAGATTTCATGGACAGACAGAAAGCCGGCTTAATTGCATTCGGTATTATCATTTTCATTATGTACGCCTTTGGGCTTCATATTTTTGATGCAGTATGGTCTTTCCCAAGTCAGCGTGCAGTCCCACTCATGGTATTGGCTTTGGTGGGAACAGGTATTTATGCTACCATACGACTCGGTTTTCCGCAACTACGATATTTAAAACATGGTATTAATGTTACCCGGGGTCTTTACGACAATCCTGAAGATGAAGGAGACCTAAACCATTTTAAGGCGCTAACTACTGCTCTCTCTGCAACAGTTGGAATTGGAAATATCGCCGGTGTAGCCACTGCAATTTATTATGGCGGCCCCGGTGCACTTTTCTGGATGTGGGTCACCGCATTTTTCGGAACCACATTAAAGTATGCAGAATGCACATTGTCCATGAAATATCGTGAGATGGATGCCCTGGGAAAAACAGCCGGTGGTCCCATGTATACTATCGATAATGCTCTTGGGAAAAACTGGCGATGGATGGCAGTGGCATTTGCTTCTTTTGCGGTTATTTGTTCTTTTGCCACGGGGAATGCTATTCAGTCCTTTACTGTGTCAGATCAAATCTATTCAGAAGTTGCCAACGTTGTAGGGAATACACATTATTTAACACTAAAACATGAACTATGGAACGGATTCCATGTCTCTATTCTGCAGTTCATAAATGGAATTGTAATGGCCACTGTTGTTGGTCTGGTTATTATTGGTGGGATTAATCGGATCGGAAATGTGACTGGTTACCTAGCTCCTATTATGGCATTAGTTTATGTATCTGCCGCATCTCTTATTATTATTTCAAATATAGATAAGATAGGTGAAAGCTTTTCCTTGATATTTACCATGGCTTTTAATCCGCCTGCTGCAGTTGCAGGTACTGGAGGTGGAATTTTAATGACCATGCTCTGGGGTATTAAACGGGGATTGTATTCCAACGAAGCAGGTCAGGGGTCGGCTGCTATTGCTCACTCTACGGCGAAAACAAAATATCCTGTACGTGAAGGCGCTGTCGCTATGTTGGGCCCATTTATTGATACACTCATCATTTGCACCATGACAGGATTGGTTATTCTCTCTACCGGTGCCTGGAAACACACACAATTTTTTGTGAACATTACAGCAACATCGGCTGAAGAAGCGAGACAAGCTATAGAATTAGGCGTTTTTCAGGGTCGTGAATTATTTAATAGCAGTTTACTCACTTCTTTCGCTTTTAAAGACGGATTGAGTTTCCTTTTCGATTATGGAGACAAGATTGTAACAGTGTCCGTGCTTTTATTCGCTGTATCTACAGCTATAGCGTGGTCATTTTACGGTAACCGCTCTGCTGTTTACCTTTTTGGAGAAAAAGCCATTATGCCCTATTTATGGGTCTATGTGGCATTCGTCTTCATTGGAGGCATTGCAGAATTGGAAGCAATCTGGGCATTTGGAGATGCAGCTTTAGGTATTATGACATTTCCAAATTTAATATCGATTGTTCTCCTTACAGGCGCATTGAAAGGTATGACAAAGGAATATTTCTCAAAAGAACATGTCCCCTACCAAAAATCATGATTATTTAGCTGTTGCTGTGGAGGCTGCCATTGCAGCATCTCATATCATCATGGAAGCCCTGGAAAAACCCAGGGTAGCAAATCATAAAGGGAAAACAGATCTTGTTACCGTTACAGATTTTAATTCTGAAAAAATAATCAAATCCATTATTCGTGCATCCTATCCAGATCACGGTTTATTAGCAGAAGAATCTGAGCAAGAATCCTCCCAATCTGACTTTCTCTGGATCATTGATCCTTTAGATGGGACAACAAATTTCGTTCATGGTTATCCTTGCTTTGCCGTTTCTATTGGATTGTTTTTTCAAAACAAACCCTTGATAGCAGTTGTGTTGGAAATGCCAAATACCAAACTTTATACGGCAATAAAAAATGAAGGTGTTTGGTGTGAAGGTCAGTCATTTACCTGCTCACAAACAGACTCAATTGAAAAAAGCCTTCTTTTAACAGGCTTTGGCTATGATCATGATGAGTTGTGGGAGAGGAATATGTCCTTGTTCAAACATTTTACTGATAAATCCCATGGCGTCAGGCGATTTGGCGCTGCTGCGGTAGATCTATGCCATGTTGCTTCAGGAAAAGTAGATGGATACTGGGAGTTTGATCTAAAACCTTGGGATTCAGCCGCCGGTATTTTAATTGCACAGGAAGCGGGCTGTGTCGTCTCTCAAATGGATGGATCAGATTATTCTGTTTATGATAATAATATTTTAGTGGCAAATCCAAAAATTCACGGGGAAATGATTTTGGAAATAGAAAATATTATTTAAACTGATCTCTAAATTGTTTCTCAGACCAAAGAGTTTCTATTTTATATATTAATTCTGTCTTTTTATAGAAATAAATTAATTCCATAGCATAAAAGTGAAATACAGGTCCACCCTCTTCACGGGAACCTTCCCAATGATAATACACTGATGCCTTTTCTTTTTCTGAAACTACATCAAGGATCTCAATATGGTAATCGTGCCATAAGTCTGCATAGGGTGTCAAATCCGCTAAAAAAAGAGAATCATTTTGTGAAAACTGAACTAGAATCAAGGGCGCAATCATTTCAGTAAATGTTGAGTCACCTTTTTTTGTCAAAATTAACCTTTGTCCATCTCCTACTCTCCCTTTAATGACAGGAGAGTCTGCAGAAACAACCTTTCCATTCATTTCATGGATCAAATCACCAATATCTAGCATTGTTTGCAGAGAATCATCCACAATACCGGTAATCAGTAAGCTACCATCTGAATATTCTGTAAATATACCTAACCCAATATAGGGCGTATGGTGATACATAAAGTCTTCCGAGATCATGGAATACACAATGGAATCAGCACCGGCATAGCGGGCTTCTATAAATTCTGCAATGTCCGCATCTTTCAAAGGAGCAGAATACAGAATCGATAAAATGAAAATGAATGAATTGAGACGTTGAGTCAATTTATTATAATTTATATTTATCGATTAGATTAATCTCTTCAACTCGCCCTTCAAAATGGAAATCGTAAATAACTGCAGTTAACCATTCTTTCTCACTTTTAAGATTATCAAAGTTTACATTTTTGTACCAAATTTTTTCACCTGCATTCCATTTGTATTTATTTGCTTTCACGATATCCTTCTTAACAGGGTCATAATTAAAATTAGTAGCAAAAATAACATAAGTTGGTTTTTGAGAATTTTCTATGAGTTCAAGTACAGGTTTGTCAACACCGTATGATGGGTGGGTCAACAGATTTATAAGAGCATCTACATCATTCATGGCACGATGTGCATCAAAATAAAAACCATGCCAATAACATAAAAGTTCCTGCTTAGGGCTAGAGAACCCTCTCCCTAACCAGTCTATATCATTTATAGAACAGCCCCAGAGCTTAGTAGGTGATACAGATGAATGTTTATCCACGAAGGCACGGTCAAAAGATGCATTATGTGCCACTATTATATCAGCTCCCTTAAGGATAGCATCGACCCTTTCCCAATCGATGGTCTGTCCTTGAACCATATCATTGTTGATACCGGTAAGCAATGTTATTTCTTGGCTTATCTCTTCGCCAGGTTCATTGAATGATTCATACACTTGGTCGATGGAAATAATCATTCCAGATGACTTTTCGAATGTTGCCACTTTGAGAGCCAGTTCAATGATTTTATCATTGGCCCTGTTCACACCCGTTGTTTCCGTATCCAGAAAAGCAATTGAAATGCATTCCTGATCGGTGATCAATAATTCTGGAGCAGGTTTCCCAAGCTTTTTTAAAATAATTTTGTTTTCACTTGTTTGAATGGATTTAATAAATGTCATTTTTTACTTTAATAATTTTTTATTAGTTTTTTTAGCAGATACACAGTCGAAAATAAAATATAATAAATAGTCGTAATCTGATGCAATTAATCACGCCTAAATCTACTCATCATCCTATAAACAAAAAACCCCACAAATGTGGGGCTTAATTAAATGTCTTCAATATCTTCTAATTAAAGGCTCAATGTATTGTTTTTATCTTGGAATTCTTCAATAGCTTCATTCGCTAATTGGTCAGCTCTTTCGTTACCTGGATGCCCAGAGTGTCCTTTTACCCATATCCACTTAATACTATAGTTTTGAACTAATTCATCTAACTCCTGCCATAAATCTTTGTTTTTTACTGGCTTTTTTGCGGCAGTTTTCCATCCATTCCTTTTCCAATTATTAATCCATTGATTAATACCATTCTTTACATACATCGAATCTGTAGTGATTTCAATATGTGCATTTTCTTTTATTGATTTAAGACCCTCTATTACAGCAATTAATTCCATCCTATTATTTGTTGTCAGCTGTTGAAATCCTTTTAATTCATTCAAAATATTTGAATTTTTTATCAAAACGCCCCAGCCACCTAGGCCTGGATTACCCTTGCATGCTCCATCGGTAAATAGTTCTATTTTTCTACTGATAACCACACCAAAGTTTACTCATTAACCCGCAAAGAAAAAAAACACAAATGTGGGGATTTTGTGTTAAGACATTATAAAGTTATATTCTATTTTCGTTCAAGTACGCATTTTGATGCATCAGGTATTTTTTCTGGTTTTGAATCACATTTTTTAATTCCCATTTCATCTGATTCTTCCCATCAATATTTAGTTGGATTGTATATTCTGTATAGGTTCCATTGATGGTGATTTTTCAATCTAATCATTTATAATTATATCCATTGTTCCATAATTATTATCAGACTGATCTCCTTTCTTGAAATACAACCAATAAAACATGGGAATTAATCCAACTATAGTAAAAAATAATAGCATCCACCAACCAGACTTATTTATATCATGTAATCTCCTGATAACAAGTGAGAGATTTGGTAGAATGAGGATTCCGCGAGTTATTTCTAAAAGTATAAGAGTGGGTATACCGGGAATAATTTCAATTGTAAAGCCCATTATCATATCAATCAGACCCGCAGTTAAGCCGATTATAATATTAAATATTAGAAAATATCTACTTTCAGTTCTACAAGATCGACCATTGAATTTGATGAAATCTTTTAAAGATTTTAATATCCAGTAATTCATTATTTACCTTAAGTCTCCTTTAAGAAATATACAAACAATCCCACACAAATAATCACGATCGTAGGGTTTTTATAATTAGATTGGAATCTTCTTGTATTAAACATTTTGTTTCTAATTATTCTAATTCAATTATTTCATGCGTTTAATTTGAATATATTGACCATCAGTTTCTAAAATAACTGTTACAGCTTCATTATTTCTATTCCGCCAATACCAACCATGATAGCCGTCAAATTCAGCCTTGAGTTCACCATTATCAGAGCTCGTCATTCGCCCTTTTTTGTAAGTTGTGGATTCCTGAGAGCCCCTATAACCGTCACCGTGTAAATTATAGTTTAATCCCCCGCTTTTAGTTTCCCATCTATACTTAGCAATTGACCCTTTTTTCATTTCTAACTTTATTTCAATGGCATCGTCAGGTGCAATCACAAATTCCGTAATATCCCTGTTACCTTTACTCATTTCAAATCTTTCTCTTATTTCTTTATTTGGTGAAACGTACTCGTCAAAATTTTGATTTTTATTGAGAGCTTCTTGTTCCAGGCTTGCTTTAATTTCTCCCATATTTTTTAAACCCAGTAATGCCCCAACACCTGTTGGATCCGTGCCATATTCCGCAGGGATAACTATACAAAAGAGTAAAGTAATTGCTACAAACAACGCAATTATTGTTGATCTCAAAAGTTGTGAAGATGAAGGTAAATCCTTATCTGACGGTTTATGTGTATTAAACATTATTTAACCTATTATGAATTGAAATATCCAAAAAGTTGATATCCTGTTAGCATAAAGCCCAGTGTCATGAGTATAACGTTGGCCGAATACGCGTGAATTAGAAAACTACTCCGTTTCCTCCAGTAATTTATTAAAATTAAGATGGCAAATAATGCCAATAGTTGCCCCACCTCGACGCCTATATTAAAGGCAATTAGATTTGTAAAAAGACCATTAGTGTCCAATTCAAATTCAATTATTTTTGCTGCTAAACCAAGTCCATGGAACAGACCAAATATAAACGTAGAAATTTTCGTATTTGGCTGAACTCCAAACCATTGTTGAAATGCCCCCAAATTATCTATGGCTTTATATACAACAGATAGTCCAATAATTGCGTCAATTATAAATGCGTTAATATGGATATCTGCAAATACGCCCAACAACAATGTAGATGAGTGCCCTACCGCAAACAGGCTTACATAAATACCAATATCTTTTAACCGATATAGAAAAAATATGACACCTACAAGAAAGAGTAAATGATCGTAACCAGTTACCATATGTTTTGCACCTAAATACATAAATGGAACAAAATTAACACCATTTATTTGCTGAATATACCCCTGGTCTCCCATTGGTACCCCATGGGCAAATAGAGACACTGGTAGCAACATAAATAACCAAATCGGTATATTTTTAAAGATTCTTATAATGTCCATTTTTCTATTTATAAACTAAACTCAGAAGCGTATATAATTGTATTATAATGAAATTATTAATCAATTGATATTTCATATCCAAATTTACTATTCATCCCACAAACAAAAAACCCCACGAGTGTGGGGCTTAGTGTTTTAAATATACTCTATGAAATTCAGATTTTTCCTACTGTAGGAGTAGTTTTATTATTATCCAATAAGACTGCTTTGTACTGAGTATTAGTTATTAAACCTTCAACAATATCCTTCTCTTCGATTTTTTTATCATCATAAACAACAGTAGCAATTCCTTTTTCAAAGTCAACTGAGCACTCTTTTACTCCATTTATGTTCTGAACAATAGAACTAACCTTACCTGAGCATGAGTAGTTACAAACCATGCCATCAACCTTAATTAACGCAGTGTTGTCTTTTGCCAAAATAGTTGATAATGCGAACGCTGTGAATAAAATAATGTTTTTCATAATATTTCCTTATGATTGTGATTTAATTACACTGTTTGCTATAGCGTAATATAAAATAATTATTTATTTAGAACTTGAAATATTTAATTATGTATTTTTTCAAAGAACTGTAAAAAAAACTACCCATCATCCCACAAACAAAAAAACCTACGAGTGTTCGGGAATAATATGATATAGTTTTACATTCTATTTTTAAAATAATCTCTTAAGATTTTTTCTGAATTTTTGCTTATATTTAATTAATGCAAAAGAAATTATTAATTATTTTTATGTTATCTGAAGTATATGCACAATGTCTTGGTGATTTAAATCAAGATAATATAATTGATACATTAGATATTATTTCAGTAGTTGACATTGTTATAAATAATGAAAATGCATATGACAATTCAGATATGAATTATGATAATATGAATGACATATTTGATATTATAATTCTAGCTGATATCGTTTTGGATGAAAATGGTTGTGAAATAATTTGGGGAGAAGAAACAGATGCTTTACCGGAATATTATTATACAGCTGATATAGATACTGACCAATTAAACCAAATTATAGAATATTATACCATAGCAAATGTAGCTTGGGGAAATTATGGCCCTCTTGAATTTTGGGTAATAGGAACAAATATTTCTGATTCTGAGGAACTAGATGAATATTATTGCGAATTACGCATAGAAAAAGACCCTTGCCTTGGAACTGACTATTTACAGTGGTGTCTAAATAGAGAATATAATTTTGTAGATTATGCTAATAATGGTGGAGCTGGTTTAAGCTTGAGTAGAGAAAACCCCGTGAACTGTGATAGCTATTCATACTTGGAAATAACTTTATCATCTCAGTATCCTTTTCCAAATGAATCTGATTACAATGTAGTTACAATGCATGAATATTTCCATGCATATCAACATGCCCACATATTTACCTATGATTATGATCAAAGAGCTGAATTAATGGTAATTAATCCCTGGTGGTCAGAAGGTGGAGCAGAGTATATGGCTCAATTACTATATTCACAGCAAGAAGGTGTATATGATAATTATTTAAGAGATAGGATGACTTGGAAAATGCAGTCAAAAGATGACCTTTTTGAAAATGAATTCATTTCTGAAATTCCATATGGGGATAGAGCTTACATTGCATATGATTTAGGTACATGGGCAATAGCATATTTAATTAGTATTGTAGATATGGAATCTTATAGAATCAATTTTTATAATGGCCTCAATGAACAGACATGGGAAGAATCATTTTTTAATAGTTTCAACAGGACTTCTAATGAATTCCTAATAGATTTTCACGAGTTTCTCAATTTGAATTTAGAAGAACAACTAAGTATTATTCCTTAATTCTATAATCTACCAGTCATCCCGCAAACAAAAACCCCCACTACATGGTGATGGTGATGAATTTTAAGTATATAAATCAAGGTTCTTTTACTGCTTCTATTAAAACATATTCATTGTAGTTTGTCCAAATCCCATTTTTTCTTTTTTTAAATTTCTTTTCTTTCTTTACATGTCCGTTTTTATCCCACCAAACCCATATTCCCGTTGAATCTCCGCATTCAAAGGTTCCCTCTTTCATCTTCTCTCCATTCTCATACCAATAGGTCCATAATCCTTCGTATTGCCCATTATTATAAGTATGCCTCCATTCTCTTTGGCCAGTCTTATAAAACAGGCTCACAGAACCATCTAGTATACCGTGCTTATAAGTTTCTTCTAGTTTACGTTTATTGGGATACCATTCCGTCCATAATCCGTCTTTTTCTCCATTTTTCAATTTTCCTAAAACCACTTTTTTATTATCTAATATTCTATAGATGATACCATTTAAAATATCATCATTAATTTTTTGTTTATAAATACCTTCTTGATTTATGAGATTTATTATATCGTATTCTTTCTGAGGCACTCCAATTGATAAAAAAAATAGAAGTGCTGAAATTCGATTAATCATATCCAAATCTACCCATCATCACGCAAACAAAAAACCCCACGAATGTATTGCTAATTATATATAGTTAGCATTGAAGAGATGAAATAGGCAAGGTAATACTCTATAAATCCATACACTACTCAATAGTGCCAATTAAAATGTTTAGTTTTGTTAAGTTCTATTATGGATAAAAAAGATAAGACTTTTAACTGGATTGCTCTGACTATCAATGTTTGCTTAATAATAGTTTTGATATGTGTAATGATTAATTTTGCTTTAGGAAGATCCTAACAAAATGATAAGAAAATACTTAGATAATGCTAACCTATACCAACGTGTACTTATATTTGCACTTATAATGGCATTATTATGGTGGGTTGTTGAATTACTTACCTTTCATTCAATTTCGTATATCATTGAAAGTCCCAGTGTTCTATATAATACATTTGCTAAAAGACAGGCAGTTTGGATAATGACAGGGTGTCTTATAGGTATTTACATTTTCAAAGATTAATATTTTATACTTTATTTGGACTTTAGATTTCTACTAAAATAGATTAAAGTTAGAAAATAAAAACTAATTTAAGATAAAAAAATCGATGGCTTTATCTAAAAACAAAATTCAATTTCAAACCATTGCAGCATAATCTTATTTTTACTTCCCCATCGGGTTGGAATGAAGGAAAGAAGTCTGAAAATTAAAAGCTTTAACCAATTAATTCTTTTCCATCTCTTTTCAATTCTTTAGCTAACTTTTTTTCTTTAGCAGTTTTTAGATGCTTTTTCTTTTCACTTTTTTTTGCATCTTTGCCTTTGCCCATTATATTCCCTTTTATTTAATTAACGATATATTCCCAGCAAACTTGGTCTTTTACTTTTTAACATTAAAATCAATCTTTTGTTCAATAGAAGATAATTTTTCTAATACTTCATTTAACTTAATACGTAAAAGACCAATCTCCCTAAATTGAAGTAAGTTTAGAATTAAAAGGATGATAATCACCGTTTTTTGACTGTTTATAAATATTATAAATATTCTTTTCAATTCTTTAATCATTAGCAAATCTAACCATCATCTCACAAACAAAAAACCCCACGAATATGGGTATATTTTCTTGCTTACAAACCTGGAATTTATTTATCTGAAAAAATATACAGAAGTAATGTTCCTAAGACGAAAATCCCTGAAAAATAAAAGAGATTTGAATTATGAGGAACTGCATAAATAGAAAAAATAAATAATAATGTGAAAGCGATTAATAAGAAAAATGACAGTTTTAATTTTGGCATTCCCCAAATATACCAATCATCCCACAAACAAAAAACATCACGAATGTGGGGCTTGATAAATTTATTTTGCAAATCTCTCTATTAATGATAAAATAATTATTTTAAGATTTGAGAAAGTCTTCCTTTTTTAAACCAGTTATTTTTTCTATATCTGAAATCAATCCCAAATAACCTTTGCCAACAATTAACATGGTAGGCAATAAAACTGCTATATAACTTACCCATGTCATTGTTGAGACCTCTTTATTAAAAGAAGATTCACCCGGGTTTGAAACAACAATTAAGTATGCTAGAGTAAACTGAATAATGGAACTAATAAAAAAGCCTCCGATGAGATAATAACCTGCTTTTCTAACTATATATTCAAATTCATATTGCATGTCTTCTTTAATGGAAATTCTAATTTTATCATTATCAAATAAAACTTCATTAAGTAAAATATTATTGAATGAACTTTGTCTGTATTTGCTCATTATGATTAATACTAAAGCAATTATGATTGGTAGCATACCCTCTTTAAATATGAACCAATTTTTTGATAAACCAAATTTTGCCCCAAAAATTCCTATTCCACCGGTTAGTAGGATATTAATGAAACCTAGGATTGATATTAAGTTAATGCTCTTGCGATTTAGCAAATCATAGAAGAAATAGATAACTGGGCAAATTAATGCAATAAAAAATACAATTGACGAAATATCAACTATCATTGAGTTTTCATAAAACCACTCTTCTCCATGATACTGAATTAAAATTTTATTAATCCATTTATTCCCATTTTTCAATATTAGTACAGGAATTAAGATATTACAGCATAGACTTAATATAGGATTTTCTTTCTGTTTAGTTTTTTTCATTTTTATGTTTAATCAAACTACCTATCATCATCCCAAAAACAAAAAAACCACGAATGTGGGGCTTGATGGTTAGAAAATTGCATTAAGTATAGCACCTAAACCTAATAAGCCAAGTAATCCTGTTAAAATTCCATAAAATATTATGAAAATGATTCCAGCAGGTATAGATGCAATAGCAAGTTTTACAAGAAACACTACTAAATCAAAGAATGGAATGTTAATTCCAGTTATTATCACATTAGGATAGATTACAGAATCTGGGGCTATTTTTTCTTTTTCTTCAATATAATTAATTGCTCCTTTAACACTTTCATTTAAATCATTTTTTTCATTTGCAGCATCGCTCATTATGAAGTCCTTACTTATAATTATTTATTGGCTAAATCTACCCATCATCCAACAAGCAAAAAACTTAGACTTTCTTTTAATTACTTTTGGGGAACGCAGATTTACACTAGTACTTAAAATCTCATACGCCTATAGGTGTGTACAACATATCTGTATCCTACTTTTTTTTATATAAAATCTTGCTCATACATATTAACATATAGCTGATAATTTGTGCTCTACACTTTACCATCAAAACAACATTGGTAGAATTCTACCAATGTTGACACCCAAAAACACATTACCGAAAAAAAAACAACTTTAAATAAAGTTATTGAAGGAACACTTTGATAGTTTGAATTATTCTTATAATTTTAGTTTATGATAACCCTTTTATCACCAGCAAAAAAATTGTCTAAAGATTGCTTTGCTCAAACAAAACATTATAAGAAACCACAATTCTTGGATAAATCTAAATACCTTGTAGAAAGTTTAAAAAAGCTAGACCCATTAGAATATATGTCTCTAATGAATATCAGCGAATCTTTAGCTATATTAAATTGGGAACGTATGCAGAGTTGGGGTATTGATTTTAAACCAAATAATTCTCGAGAAGCTATCTTTTCTTTTTCAGGCGATACTTATACAGGTTTAGATGCTAATTCTTTAAGTAGTGAAGATGTAAATTATTCAGACTCTAATATCAGAATTTTATCTGGTCTTTATGGTATTCTTAAACCGTTAGACCTTGTTATGCCATATCGACTTGAAATGGGTACAAAACTAGTTAATAAGCATGGTAAAAACTTGTATGAATACTGGAATAATATATTAACAGATTCTATTAATGATGATTTGAAAAGTCATGAAACAAAAACAATAATTAATTGCGCATCTTTGGAATACTTTAAATCAATAAAAAGAAAAAAATTGAATGCTAAAGTAGTTACTCCTCAGTTTAAAGATTGGAAGAATGGCGAACTAAAAATAATATCGTTCTTTGCAAAAAAAGCAAGGGGAATGATGGCTCGGTTTATTATTATAAATAGAATAGAGAATGAGAATGATATTCATAATTTCAACCTTGGAGGTTATAATTATGAATCAAAACTTTCAACGCCATTAGAACCAGTTTTTACCAGAAATAGTGCATGAGAAACTCCAGGTCTCTCCTTAGGATAACCTTTTTATCATTCTTAAATGTTTAAATGTGAAAGTTCTTTATTTTTTGGTTTAGCCATTGACAATAGACATCTACACATCTTCCCACAACCGAAAAACCCCACGAATGTGGGGCTTGATGTTGTAGAATGGGTAAAACTATTTAAGGACAATCACTCGTATCTTGTGTTGCCGCATTATCTTCAATACAAGATGGATATGGGGGACAGAGTTGGTTGTTGGAGATGTTGAAAGACCAAGAAGAACTCCATTCAATATTCAAATCACAGATACTTTCTGGTATCTTTCCGTTGAGTTGATTATATCTTACATTCAAATGAGTCAAATTTGTCAGATTCCCTATCTCTGGTGGGATGGAACCTGTGAGTCCATTATTCCCAAAATCCAACCAAGCCAGATTGGTCAAATTCCCTATCTCTGGTGGGATTGAACCTGTGAGTTTATTTAGGTATAATCCCAAATAAGTCAGATTTGTCAGATTCCCTATCTCTGGTGGGATGGAACCGGTGAGTCGATTATTAACTAAATGCAATTCAGTAGTATTTTCTATGGAATAACATTCACCCCATAACTCAACACCTTCAGTGCCATCATCGGCTGTGCAATCCTGCCCCCATGCCAACCCAATAAATAGTAGTAATGATATATATCTAATCATACCCAAATTTACACATCATCCAACAAACAAAAAACCCCACGAATGTGGGGCTTGAAAGCTTAAGAATTTAGGAATTAGTCTGATTCAGTTTCCTGTAATCAGAAGAAAATTACTTATTCTTAAATTTTTTGTTAATTGGAAATGCAAGTACTAAGCCTGCGAAAGCACCATAAGCAGTAGTATTCAGTGATGAAGATGCAATTGAGCATACAGAATCACAACCTAATACCGATGCATAAGCGAAACCAGCAGAAGCACCAATTATTGTAAGTATTATAGTTAATTTCATAGCCCAATATAATTATGGGAGATAAAAGAAAACAAAAGAAATTATATTTATTTTAATTAACCTTTAATAGCCTATTCCTTACCCATTATTCCACAAAGAAAAAAGAACCACGAATGTGGTGTAGATATAAAAAAGGTCCTACGAATAGAACCTTTTGTTAAAATTTGGGATAAGGAAAAGAAGGAGTGGGTTATAATTAAAAGTGAATTATTGTTTCACAGAACCATCTTCGTTCCACATGCCTATTAACTCAACTAATTCCCCATTCTTGAAAGTCCCTTCTGATTTCTTCTCTCCATTTTCATACCAATCAGTTTGTAATCCATCTTCTTTGCCATCCTTGTAAGTGCCTTCAAAACTTTTCTGCCCATTTTCATACCATTCAGTAAATGATCCGACTTGTTTGCCATCCTTGTAAGTGCCTTCTTTTTGTTTTAGTCCATTTTCGTACCAATCAGTTTGTAATCCATCTCCTTTTCCATTCTTGTATTTCCCTTCACCTTTTTTCTGCCCATTTTCATACCATTGAGTAAATAATCCGACTTGTTTCCCATCTTTGAAAGTCCCTTTGTCTTTCTTCTGTCCATTCTCAAACCACCAAGTCCATAATCCATCTAATTTCCCATCCTTGTAAGTTCCGCCTTTTTGTTTCTTTCCATTTTCAAACCAGGAAGTTGATCGTCCATCTATTTTTCCATTTTTCCAATTCTCATCAAATTTCTTTTTCCCATTACTATGGAAATAAGACTTCCATCTACCTTCTTTTTTCCCATTAAGTAGATTGCCTATATAAACTTTTTTACCGGATATTATTGTCACAGAATAAGGTTTGGATTCCTCAAAATAATCATAAACCTTACCCGTAATAGGTTCATCACTAAATTTTATAGTGTATAATCCATTATCCATTTCTATGAGGTCATTAGAATTGTATTCTCTTTGAGACAACCCAACAGAAAGAAATAGTAGGGATATGATGATGTGGTTTTTCATTTTATTAATTATTTAACTACCCAAATCTACCCATCATCCCACAAACAAAAAAGCCCACGAATGTGGGGTTCCCATTTTAAGAATAATTAATTTTAATCGGATTAAACTTGAAGTATTTCTACATCATAACCATCGGGGTCTTTTATAAAAATATATTTAGAAGATGATGATGGTTTTGATTCCCGATACCACCAGTGACGCTCTTCAACATCAGAAATTATTTTATCCAAATCATTAACATGAAATGCCAGGTGCCCAAATTGGTCACCAATAACATAATCACGCCCATCTTTATTAAATGTAAGTTCGATATGATAATTTTTATTTTCATCAGTTAAAAAAACCAAAGTTGCCTCGTCTCTTAGGTCTTTACGACGAATTTCTTGTAAACCTAAAAACCCACAGTAAAATTCAATGGATTTATCAAGATTCCTGACCCGAATCATTGTATGTGCAAGTTGCATAAGATTATTATTTTTCAATTAATTGTTAATACAATTCTTTCCCAAATCTACACATCATCCCACAAACAAAAAACTCCACAAACTTTTAAAAAGACAAGTAGTTAGCTATTGTTAAATTCCAGAATGGAATGGTTCAAAAAGAAAAGAGTATTACCACGATGGAGACTGATGGGAATACTCTTCTTCGCAATAGGATTTGGGTTCACACTTGCACTTTCAATGCAAGATGGTGAATGGTATCCGCCTTTTTTGATAGCACTTTGCGGTGTTGGTTTTGCGTATGACAAGTCGTTGAAGTAAGTAACCTACAAACAAAAAAACCCACGAATGTGGGACTTCTTACTCAATTCCTATCCATTTGGATGGAGGTTATTTACACCCTTCCCACCAATACTGACCACATTCACATACATTTCCATCTTCATTCCAACATTCTTTATCTAAATGAAAGTTAGTTTGCAATCCACCTTCTTCCCCATCCGTGTAAGTTATTTCTGAACCCTTCTGTCCATTTTCATGCCAATAAGTCCATAATCCATTTCTTTGCCCATTCTTAACCATTCCTTCCCAACGCTTATGTCCGTTTTCATACCAGTAAGTCCATAATCCATCTTCTTTTCCATTTAAATAAGTTCCTTCTGATGCTTTTCGACCAGTATAATGATATTCCTCATACTTAACTTTCTCTATTCCTGTCGGGGTTTCTTTGTGAAATGTGATATTTTTGATATTCCCATTTTCGTAAGTTTCAACAACTTTAGGTAATTCTTGAGAAAATCCAACTGATAGAATGATTAGTGATATAATTTTGTGCATTTTCATTTCTATCTCCATATCCTTACCCAAATCTACACATCATCTCGCAAACAAAAAACCCCACGAATGTGGGGCTTGATTTTGTATAAAGGGTAAATCTATTTCAGTAATATAGTCTTCTTAGTCTCTGTGAACTGCCTTGCTCCTTTTGGTAGCTCAGACATCAATTGAGTGAATTGTGATGGTTTTAACGCATCTTCGGAAAAAATTATAGCTTGTTGTTCATTACCACCCAATACAATCTGAATCAAGCCAACAACATCCAGAATATTTATATTACCATCTTGTGTTATATCTCCTGCTTCTTCCGCACAAACATATGTATTCGGTTCTCCTAATATTATGTCTACTAAAAACAGTATATCAAAAATATCTAAAGAACTATTCCCATCTACATCGCCACCCGTGAATACTAAATTATTACACAAATCACATAAGTCACCATCTCCATCACCATCTATATCTTCTTGCTGTACATTATAAACTTCGGGACAATTATCATCACCATCCAATATTCCATCTTGGTCTACGTCTACATTTAGATATGATAACGCTTCGTCTATAGCTGTAGTAATACCATTTGTGTTATGTCCGGATGCTGAATAAATAACTAATCCATCTCCATCAATCACTACATTATGTGGTATATAACCAACACCAAATAAAGAATAGATACCTGTATTGGAATCATCCAATAGTGGGTATGTTATTCCAAATGTAGATGCCCACTCTTCACATGAGTAAGGTTGATTCCAATCAAACCCCGCACCCACCATTTCTACTGGGTCGTCTATGTATGATTGATAAATAGTTTCTGTTAACGGAGCCTCCGCTTGACAACTTGGTCACCATGATGTGAATATGTTTAACCAAGTAACTTTACCTAAACCATCCGTATTGTAATTCCAGTCACCATCGCCATTCTCACATACAACAGTTCCAAAGTTATTTACTACATCACCTACCGTATAGGTTTGTCCTAATAATAAACTACTAAATAATAATAATGTAATACGCTTAATCACACCCAAATTTACGCATCATCCCACAAACATCAAACCCCACGAATGTGGGGCTTCTTTATAGAGTCAATCTACTCCTTACCAGTTTGGCTAGTGCCATATCCACCTTTTACGGGAGACCAATGAGATGTTCGAGTCCTCCATTCACCATTCTCTTTAACAAAAGCCTGGCTAACGCGTGTTAAATAATGGTCTACTGCCTTAGATCCCTTTGGTTTTAGATATCCTTCTGAATAATATAATGCAACGGCTGCCTTCTCCGGAGCCAAAATCACAACTTCAATATGCTTAGGCGTGAGATTAACATCATCATATGATTCAGGTCGTCCTGATGATGATATTTTTTGTAGTAAACCTCCGCTAGACCAAAACTCCAAGGCCCCATCCTTTGAATAATCATTAAGATTTTTTTTCATCTTGTTTAAATGCTCAAAACCATCCTCAATATGTTTTTTTACATCATCAGCATCGCCTGCAAGAATAAATGTACTGGACATACTCACTACAGCAATTTGTAGAATTAATCTTAACATAATATCTCCTTAGTGATTGATTAACATAAATCTACACATCATCCCACAAACAAAAAACCCCACGAATGTGGAACTATTTTATAGAAATGAAGGTATGGAAATGTAAGTGTTATATTTACTCTTTAATATGATGATAAGAATCTTACCTATAGTCGGGCTATTACTTTTAATTCCATTGATAGCTATGCAATTAACGAATGAAGTAAACTGGTCTTTTTTTGATTTTATAATTATGGGGGGAATGCTCACAATAACTGGTCTATTGATTGGAATAATACTTAAAAAGGTTAACAACTCTAAAAATAGATTAATACTTATAGTAACTATCGTAATGATATTTTTTCTTATTTGGGCTGAACTTGCAGTGGGACTATTTGGAAATACATTTGCAGGTGATTGAATATCTACATATCAATACTAATTGATCAGTGTGGAGTTTATTATACGCACTCTAACCCCGCCTTTCTTGGTTGGGTTGGATTTTTTACATTGAGTTTTTTTGATTAAGTTTTAGAATCCTGATTCTTCATCTATAAATTTCATAATATATCAATATCTAAATAATACTTACCAATAAGCGTTATGAGCGTTATATTCTTGTTGTTTTATATAATAATATGATAAATATTAATTGCAAAAACTGTAATTCGCTATTGTTTGGACAGTATTGTTCAAACTGTGGGCAAAATAAAGATCAGCATGTTTTATTTAGTGATATAAAAAAAGATTTCCTTGATGATGCATTTGATTACGATGCCCGTATTTTTAAAACATTAAAATATCTTTTTACAAAGCCTGGTTTTCTTACATTGCAGTATTGGTCAGGGAAAAGAGTAAAATTCTTACAACCTATCAAATTATATATTTTTGCAAGTGTGTTCTATTATTTTATTAATTCATTGATTAAGGCAACACAACCGCACTTTATAATAGCCAATAAACTTGCATCTAAAATAATTGATCCAAAATATTATAGCACCATAGAGGATAATATACTTTCATATGGGCAAGAAATTGAACTCTTATTATTCACCCCATTGACTGGTGCAGTGTTGATGATTTTATATGCAGTAAAGAATAAGCCTTTCCTGCATCATATGATAGCATCAGTCCATCTATCATCTTTTATATATATTTTTCTAACAATAATTAATATTTTTTCAATATTATTTTATAGGATTAATCCTTTGATTAGTATTTTTTATTTAATTATCCCTATCTATTGTGTTATCATGCTTAGATGTATTTATAATGATTCATTACTTAAATCAATATTTAAGACATTCTTAATTTTTATTTCAGTCGTTTTACGTAATATTATAATATTTGGAATTGGTTATATAATCACAATACTGATCTATTAATTCTTATTTTACCAATCATCCCACAAATATCAAGCCCCACTAATGTGGGGCTTGATGTTGTAGAAAGAGTAAATCTATTTCAGCAGTACCATCTTCTTTGTCTGCCTAAAATCTCCTGCTTCTATCGTATACAGGTATAATCCAGCCGAGACTGGCTCATTTCTATCATTGGTAGCATTCCATTGGGTGGACTTATATCCAGCGGTTTGTGAACCTTTTACAAGCGTTTTAATCTGTCTACCCATCATATCGTGGATGGTAATGTTTACTAATCCATCTTCTGGTAAGTCATACTGGAGCGTTGTGACTGGATTGAATGGATTCGGATGGTTTTGATGAACTTTATAGATTATTGGAAAATCATTGTCTCCTAATATGCTTACGTTTTCAATTATCACAGAAGCAACATTAGAATAATCAGTCCAAAAACCAATGTTAGCGGCCACTCTGTAAAAATACTCTATATTATATTCGAGATTATCATCAGTATAGTTATTATCTTGTATATAACTAGTTTCAACACCTTCAATAAAGAGTGAATCAGTGGAACGTTCTAACTTATAATAATCGGCATCTATTAGGGCATCCCAAGTTAACATAACTGATGAACCTTGAATATTATATTGCAAGCCAGTAGGGGCCACAATAATACTTTCATATTCAATAACAAGCCTTGGTGCATCATCTCCTGAATTATCGATTGAAAAAATTGTCCACGGGTTACTAGTATAAGTTAAAATGTTAAGTTGACCAGAGATAACTCCTTCCGAAATTATCTCCAAAGGCAGACTCTGACTGAAATCTCCCATGGGCCAATTTATAGAACTGTATTGTCCATTACCTGAAGCCCAATCACCACCATTCCATAAATCAGATGCTATAGTTGTAGAAATTTGACCAGTTGTTGTAGAAGTACTTAAATAAACATCCGACCAGGCTTCGGCAGGAAGATTCCCCTTAAATTGAACGGATTGTATATCAATGCTACTGTCCAATGTAGATAAATCAAAAAGCCAGAAAGGGACATGTTTTGACATTCCACAACCATAATAAGTACCCATATCTTGACAGGGCATCGAATAAAGAGAATTACTATTTTGATTAGTTAGAATATTTAATGTACAACAATCATTAGCTGAATATTGCGCTGATTGAGTTGCATAGATTATTACAGTTTCAGAAAATAAATATGTGGGTGAAAAAATAATCACTATAATCAAATGTAAGGTTTTGGTCATGAAAATGCCCTAGTTAAATAAATTAATGGAATTGTAACTAGAAAGAATACAATGAAAATATTAGACCTTCTGTACGACAATTTTTCACACGCTTTTTAATAAAAATAAATTTTATATAGATAGTAAATAAGTAGTCAAATTTTCCTGAATACCTAATTTTTTTTTAATACGGTAACGATGCTGCTCAATTCCACGATTTGAAACCCAAAGAAAATGAGCGATCTCTAGTGTGTCACATCCCATTTTAATTAAAGAAGCTACTCGAATTTCAGTAGGTGTTAGGGAAGGCTTATTAGTATCAAGTTTTTTAATAAAAGTGGGATGAACTTCAGTAAAGCGTTTTTCAAAATCTTCCCAGTTTAATGTTTCATTAATTCTATCATTGAATACCTGAATGATAGCTCTATCAGGTTGAGCTATTTTTTCTAATTTGATTAAAATTAATTCTAAAAAATTCCTATTTGATGCAGATAAAAGAGCTTTGGATGCAAGTTGTCTATTTTTATAGTCTATTTCCATTTTTAGCATTTGGTTCTCTTTTTCTTTTTGCACCATATCAATTTCAACCATCATTCGGTCAATCGCTTCTTCTTTATTTTTAGTCATGATTTGATGCTTCTCTGAATAATTTTGTTCGAGCAACTCTCCATATATTTTAAAATGGTGAGCCATTTTTACTAAATCATTAGTTTCATAATAGATCAAAGCTAAATTTTTATTAACATCAGATAATAAATGTTTGTTTTCTTTTGCATCAGTATTGTTTAAAATAGATAATAAGATTGATAAGGCACCTTTTTGTTGCCCTTGTTTTATCATGAGTTCAGCTAAAAGATATTTCCCTTGCAGTATATTGTAATTATTTTTTTGTTTCTTACTTAAAACTATCGCTTTATTTAAATGGTTTTCCGCTTTTTTGAACCTATTCATAATTAAATATGTAGTGCACATTTGTCTATGAAATTGCTCTTTATGAATCACATCGTTCTCATAAATTTCTAAAATAGCATCTGCTTTTTTTAAATAATCTAGACATTCTTTGTAATTATCTAATTTTCGATACTCAATAGCAATTTTAAATAATATTGGTATTTTTGTTGCAAGAATATTATCAGGTTGGTTTATATGATTTTTTATGATTTCCAAACAATTATTCAAGTAAACAAATGTTTTTTTATGATTACCAAGTTCACTATAACATTCTGCAATACCCTCGTAGATTCTAAAAGATTGTAATCCAGGTTCATTTATATATTGAAGATATTCCATTGCTTTTTGAAATTGATCTAAACCAATCTTTTGTAAGCCTATATGATTATAACTCTTACCTAGAATCGTATAACAAAATATCAATCCACTATTAGAAAATAACTCATTATCAACCAACTTAAACATCTTGACTGCTTTCTGAGCGGTTTCAATAGCAAAATTAATTTGTCCAATTTCTTTCAGTACTGCACTTGATAATCCCAATGCGTAGGCATAGGAACTTGGAATAGATTCTTTTTTTGCAAGGTATTTTATCTCTTTAAGCCTTTTGAGACGCTCATAATGATCTATGCTTCCATCTTCAAAAACATAAATAAGAACTATATCTAAATCATCACAGTAAATACCTTTTTTTGACTTTTCAAAATCCACTTCTGTAATTTTGAAAGTAAGTTTATTTAATAAATCTTTATCAAATTTCATTATTGAGTTTCTTTCCAAATATTTTATAAGATTAAGATAAAAACAGAATCTATTATAAAGACCAAATGCAGTTGGTGAGTTTAATTAAATAATTTCAGTTTACTTTTCACAACTACACAAAGACAAAATAGTAATAATTAATAATATTTAATACCTATCCACATCCAAATTTACACATCATTCCACAAACAAAAAAACCCACGAATGTGGGGCTAGTCTTTTTTCAAAATCTTAATCCATTCAAAATAATGATTTAAACCTCTTATTATAAGAACCAATAAAATAATTAGATATAATTCCGTTACGAGGATACCAGGTGCAATAAAGTTCAATATCCAGATTAAAACATAAAAAAATATAATTGGTAATAGGGCTTCATGTTTTTTAATAAACTTCTTCTCGTTAAAATTAATTCCCTTTTCTTCTGCTCTTAATTTTGCATCCTTAACAAGGAATCCAATAATTTTTTGATATATTTTCAACATTCCCAAATCTACACATCATCCCACAAACAAAAAACCCCACTAATGTGGGGCTTGATGTTGTAGAAAGAGTAAATCTATTTCAGCAGTACCATCTTCTTTGTCTGCCTAAAATCTCCTGCTTCTATCGTATACAGGTATAATCCAGCCGAGACTGGCTCATTTCTATCATTGGTAGCATTCCATTGGGTGGACTTATATCCAGCGGTTTGTGAACCTTTTACAAGCGTTTTAATCTGTCTACCCATCATATCGTGGATGGTAATGTTTACTAATCCATCTTCTGGTAAGTCATACTGGAGCGTTGTGACTGGATTGAATGGATTCGGATGGTTTTGATGAACTTTATAGATTATTGGAAAATCATTGTCTCCTAATATGCTTACGTTTTCAATTATCACAGAAGCAACATTAGAATAATCAGTCCAAAAACCAATGTTAGCGGCCACTCTGTAAAAATACTCTATATTATATTCGAGATTATCATCAGTATAGTTATTATCTTGTATATAACTAGTTTCAACACCTTCAATAAAGAGTGAATCAGTGGAACGTTCTAACTTATAATAATCGGCATCTATTAGGGCATCCCAAGTTAACATAACTGATGAACCTTGAATATTATATTGCAAGCCAGTAGGGGCTACAATAATACTTTCATATTCAATAACAAGCCTTGGTGCATTATCTCCTGTATTATCGATAGAGTTCCAACTGCTCACATAAGTTAAAATATTAAGTTGACCAGATATGATTCCTGGTAAAATAATATCCAAAGATAAATTCTGACTAAAATCTCCCATAGGCCAACTGAAACCACTGTATTGTCCATCACCATAACTCCAATGACCACCATTCCATAGTTCAGATGCAATAGTTGTAGAAAGCTGACCGATAGAAGATGAAACACTAAAATAAACGGCAAACCAACCTCCTATTGGAAGGTTGCCTTTGAATTGAATAGATTGAAAATCTTCGTTGCCATTTAATTGAGATAGATCGAAGATCCAAAAAGGCGCAGATTTAGATCGCATACATCCATAATTTGCAGTGTTAAAACAAGATTTAGAATCAAGTTCATCACCATTTTGATTTGTTATTATACTAAGTGTACAACAATTATTTGCAGAATATTGAGCTGATTGAGTTGCATGGATAGTTACAGTTTCAGAGAATAAATATGAGGGTGAAAAAACAATCATTATAATCAAATGTAAGATTTTGTTCATGAAAATGCCTTAGGTAAATAGATTAATAGAATTGTAATCAGAAAGAATATGATGAAAATATTAAACCTTCTGTACGACAATTTTTCACTGACTATGAAATAGATATTAATAAAGCCAACTGGCTGGTAGACATCAACTATCCGCCATCCCACAAACAAAAAACCCCACAAATGTGGGGCTTGATGTTGTAGAAAGGGCAAATCTATTTAAGTAATTCCATCTTTTTAGTCTGCCTGTGAAAAATTAGTGGGGCTCAATCACAGGAAACACTGTTGGTCTTGGGGCAAAATCTTCCGACAGTACAGAGCTATATTAGCTCAGCTTCGAACGTGACCAGAAACTAAGTGCTGCGATTGTTCCTGTGGCAATCATTGGCGGTATACTCAAAGGGATACCACGAAATACTGACATAGAAATTATGACAGCACACATCACAGAGAAACCGATAGCAGCACCCAAAAGAATTTCTTTTTGGTTATCCACTTTCTCAACGTTTCTGGATTGAAATGCAAAACACGCAACCATAAATAACATACCAGACATAATGTACCGATGAGTTATTCCTATCTCCAAAGCTAACCCTTCGGCACTTGGGTAAGACTGTAAAACAAAAAACTCTGGAACAGCAACAAAAGCAATCAAAAAGATTAGAGGTACTGTTGCAACTATAGACATCATTTTTTTATATGGCATATAAACTCCTTAATAATTGTTGAGACTATCGATTCAAACGCTTTTGATGCGTATATTACTATTACTTTATAATCCAAATATACAAATAATCCCACAAACAAAAAACCCCACGAATGTGGGGCTTAAAGTATTTAGGGAATTATTAAATAGAAGTTGTGCTTCTAATTAAAATAAAGTATGGCTGCACATAGACCCAATACAGCAACCGCAGGTATTGTTTTATGAAGAGGATTCTTTACTCTTATGTGAGTTCCAATTGCTCCAACCATAAGTACCATAATTCCCACACAGCCTACCATTACTAACTCATTATTATTATAAAGAATCATTACCGAAAATGAGAGCTTTAAAATACCTACAAAGTCACGGAACCATTCTGGTAATTTATAATGATCAAACTCTTTTGTTATGCTATCGTATCTGACAACCCAGACAAAAAAAAGCGAAACGCTTAGAAAGACCTTACAGACTGTAATCATTGTTTCTGGAGAAATAATCAAAAAATTCATCTTCTTACCATAATAAAATCACCAATATGTTATTTATTTTATTTACCATACTAATTAACGCTCAAAACGCTTATTAATCGAACGTGAGTTTAATACATTATAATACTATCAACAAATATTTTTTCATTATTGTCTCCTTATCCCAATCTACACATCATCCCACAAACAAAAAAAACCACGAATGTGGGGCTTGATAATTGTCATACAAAATAGATAAAAAATAATATTAACCTAAAAGTCCATAGTATAGTTCTAATCCAATTTAGTTTTATCAGTTGATTAATAATTTCTTCATTATAACCACTCATTAATTTTTGATGCGCTTTGTAAAAATAGATAGCAGTTAATACCCATATTGCTATTAAAATAAATAGTGATATACTTAATGCAATATCAATATTTGTTTCCATATAGATTAGTAAAATACCTGTTATTAGCTCTATAAGCATCACAGGGGCTACGATAATGGTTATTTTATCCGTATGAAATTTTTGAAAAGAAACAAAAATATCTTTTCGTATAAAATAAAATGATGGATAGTGAACAAGTTGGATCACCCATATGATCCCTACCATAGTTGATGTAAAAACTAAATGGGTTAAAGAAATCATTAATTAGTTCATTTAAGTATTAGATCTTCTATTTTATTAAAAAATCTATATATTATTCCAAAGACGTAAAATCTATGTAAGTGAAACTTGATATATTTTTTTACCAGTATTCATTCTAATGCTATATAATCAATCTTCAATGAGAAATTTTCTTCAACTTTATTTCCAATTAATATCCCAAGTTCTACAATTGAATCACTATTGAAATTTCTCATCTTTAATTTTCTGCCCCGAAATTGTGGCTCCATTGAATTAAGAGGTATTTTTATTTCTTCCCATTCATTTTTCACATAAATATTTTTAACGAAAACATGTCTATCATAATTTTTAGATTTTATTCTTAATTGGTAAAATTTATTATCACCAAAAACCTTAATAACAATATATTTATATTTATCTATGTCTACTTCTTTTTGCTTGCGCCTAACAGAGCTAAACCCCCCATAGTTTTCCAAAGAAACGTATCCACTGTATAACCCATTTCCATCTTTATCTAAACTAAATGATCCTAAAGATGCTCCTCCCATTACTACATCATCTACTACAAACCAATCATTAATATTTTTTCCATGGTTAAAGTCATATATTATTTTTGCGTCTATATTTTCTATCAAAAAAATTATCAAATAAACTATAATTTGGAGTAATCTTTTCATACCCAAATCTACCGAACATCCCACAAATAAAAAACCCCACTAATGTGGGGATTGATGTTTTATAAAGGGTAAATCTATTTTAACAGCACCATCTTCTTGGTCTGCACAAACTCTCCTGCCTGTATCGTATACAGATAAATCCCTGCTGATACAGGTTCACCTTGATTGTTAGTGGCATCCCATTGAACTGACTTTGAGCCAGAGTTTTGATTCTTGTTCACAAGGTTATTTACAACATTACCAAGCATATCATAAACTGTTATTTGAACAAATGAATCTTCAGGTAAATCATACTTTAAAGTTGTTAAAGGATTAAATGGGTTTGGATAATTTTTTATTAAATAAAAACTATACTCCTTTGTTTTTTTCCTTTCATTTAATTGAAGATTGTTTTCTTGAGCCCCTTGAGATATCCAATCATAAATTAAAGAAATTTGTGATATAGATAAAGGCGGGGAATTTTTAGGCATTCTACAGCAAATAGGTTCATTTGGAACTACAACAGAATCTCGTAAAAGAACTTTATATAGTAAACTGCTATCTGGGGAATAAGGTAGTATTATTGGACCGTTATTGCTATCACCAAGGATTACGTTTTCATAGCTATCTAACTCTAATGCTCCAGCTCGAACTGGTATTTGATGACAGTCGAGACAGTGGTTATTAAAGATAGGCTGAATTGAATAGTTATAGCTAATCTGAGAAAAACTTGAATTAATTAAAAATAAACTAAAAAAGCTAATTGCTTTTAATAAGGAATACATAATTATAATTTAAATATTAAATGCAGTAGCTTTTATTTGAAGAAATATTGAGTAAATATTTTCCATTCTTTAAAAAAATGAATGTCAGTAGTAATAACTGTTTTATCATATCTAAATTTACAAAAAATAGCATTACAACGTGTGTGCCTCTTATTACCTTACCTGTATCACCATCGTTTCTGGTTGGTGGTTGGGAATTACGTTGACAACTTTGTTTTGATTTACTTTGTGCGGAAGAGGAATTTACAAAAGAATCCAAAATGCCATACGCTCCAAAAGGAAAATATGTTTTTGAAACCCTACACCAATGAGTGTTGTGATAGAGGACTTTTTAGATATTCAATAAAGCCTGACAATTATAATTAATAAAAAAAGCCTCAATGAAGAGGCTTTTTTTATTAATTATAATTTATTTATTTAAATCTCTGTATTCTTCTTCTTTGAACCACTGCATGAACCATATTCCTTAGTAGTTGCACTTGCCTGTTCAATTGAATAACCAGTATTACTTTTAAGATTTTTAATTATATCATTACGATTTACTTTTTTGTTATCGTATGTCACAGTTGCTATACCCTTAGCAAAATCTACGGAAGACTCTTTAACACCTTCAATCTTCTGAACAACAGAATTAACCTTTCCAGCACAAGAAGAACTACATTGCATTCCATCAACCTTAATTTGGGTAGTATTTACTCCAGCAAAGATAGAAGAGATGAACAAACCTGTAATTAATGCATATTTCATTGTTATACCTCAATATTATGTTGAATAAATATAAGACAAATTATTTTTAATTGTTAATAGAATAAGTTGTAAAACCAAGAATCAGTGGAGCAAGGACTAAAAATACTGCTACGATAAATCTTAATACTCTTTCTGCGTTATTTTTATTTGTTTTGAATTACTTTGTGCGGAATGCGGATACCACCTTACATCATAAATCCCATATGCCCATAGGTGTGTACGACCTTTTTGTGTACGACTTTTAGGTATTAATGAATAAGTATGATAAGATATGAAACAAAAAAGCATCATCGTTAGACAAGGCTTTTCTGAAGATGAAAGTGGGTTCATCGAGTGTCGGGGTAGAGCGATTTGAGCTCCAAATCTCATGCTCTCAAAGTAAATTGGATTAATTGGTTCAGATAATATCTGTTAGAATAAGAATATCAAAAATATCTAAAACACCGTCATTTGTCATATCTGCGAGAAAGATTTCTAAATCTGAAGGGATATTTCCATTTATTATCCATGAAATCAGTAATACCAAATCTAAAAAATTTATTGAACCATCCTGTGTAATATCACCTACGATATTAGAGGGGCATTCTATATTTGTAGAAAAATCAGATGCAGTGGATGGTTGAATTATTAGGGAATCACAATTAGATAAATCATTTAAGATATATTTCTCTAACCAAAATACTGTCTTTAACCCCATCTCTTGATCAGAGTATGGACTAACAACAGTGTAATGATCTCCTCCTGAAATTTCATATAACAATTTATCTGTTGTTTCAGGAGTATTATTATAAAAAACATTAGTATGATAATCGTTTGGAGCTACAGTATCGAACTCTCCACTAATAAACAAAATAGAAGTACTATTATTTAATGATGCATCAGGACTTTCAAGCCAAGGAGATAAGGCAATAACCGCTTTGATCGATGAATCTTGTTGTGCCGCTAATTGAGCACCACCACCACCCATGGAATATCCTCCAACTGTAAAGTCTGCAATATTTAAACTTCCAAATAATGGGGAGTTTAATCTCTCATTCTCTAGTTTCATCGTAACTATTCCATCAAGCAAAGCAGCTGCTCTATAGGATGGGGGTTCCCAAATTGAATTCACATTTACAAGAAATATAACAAAACCATATGATGCCAAATAATATCCCCAGTTTTCAATATCAGATATAGAATTTGTAAAACCCGGTACTAGAACTACCACAGGAAGAGGAATTGGTGCGTTCAAAGGGTAATAGACAAGAGCTTCTGAATAATCAGGACCGTCTCTTAAACCATCCTGTTGTGTAATAGTTTCTATTGAAAACGGTCCATTTGAAAACAATAATGAATAAAAAAATGAGATTTGAATAAATATTTTTTTTAGTTTAGTCATATTCAATTTTTTGCATCTCATAGATAAATATTAAATCACTTACTTTTTTTATTCAATAAATTTTACCCATCATCCCACAATCAACAAAAACTCACGAATGTGGGGCTTGGTGATTCAAAACAAAAGCGATACCCAATACACTTCTCCTTCGGTTACCCCTTTCCACCCACTCCCTGGAGGGTCATTGTACCTTCTGGAAAAGAAGAAATACTTGTTGTCTGGCGACACGTAAGGACAATAATATGTCCATTCTTTGTTTAACGGTTCTACAAAATTAATATGAGTTGGTGTTTGCCATTTATTTTTTACTTTAAATGATACAGAGAATCCTTTTTCTTCAGAAAAAGTGTTTGATGTAATCAAAAAACTTTCATTGGGCGACACATAGGTGCTTCGGGCATTTGATTCTGAATTCACCTCTGAACCAATGTTTACAGGTGTGTCAAATTTCCCATTTTCCAAATATTGAGCTCGATAAATATCTCGTTTACCAAAACCGCCTGGGCGATCGGACTCAAAGTATAGACTTCCATCAGCAACAACTACTGGATATGATTCTGCATACTTTTCTGTTGATATTGGGTATTCAACCTTAGATGCAACTTGCCATTGGCCGACTCTTTTTTGACTTCTAAAAACATCTGGAGAAGAATTATTAGAACGGTCTTCAGGATTAATTCCAAGGAAATACATTGTATTGCCATCTTGAGTAATTGATGGGTCAATAGCTACGGAAATAGCATCTTGGTCAGAATACATTTGAATTGGTTGTGGTGTAGCCCAATTACCATCAATTAATTCAGAATGATGTATAATAAAGCTTCCATCAATTTTTCTCGTAAAAAATAATTCAGTAAAAGAAGAGTTAAATACCGTATTAATTTCTATAGCATCTGTATTAACTATTGATGGGGCAAATAATTCAGGTATGGTACCCGGTAGTTTTTGACCTAAATAGGGATTATTTGGCTTAATGGGTTTACAGCTTTGCAAAGCAACAACCAACCCAATAAACAGCAGTGATGTGATGCGGTTAATCATTCCCAAATCTACCAATCATCCCACAAACAAAAACCCCACGAATGTGGGGCTTGATGTATTAATAGTTTAATATTAATCGTCATTTTTTGGTTTGAAATCGGATGAATGCATATGCACCACTAACCATTTATCATTCACTTTGGATAAAACACCGGTCTCTCTTACCTGGTAAACTTTAGTTTCGGAGCCATCTGAAGTTGAAGTCTGTGTTGCAATTGTAGCTACTACTGCAGTATTACCATATACTTTCACATCTCTATCTCGAACGGTCCAAGTATAATCGCTTGCTAAATAACCAGCAGTCCAACCTTTTACTGTACCATAATCACCCAACCAACTATTATCACTCCAGAATACTGTATGATTTTCATGCATATGACTAAACATATCTTTTGGTTTTTCATCTGCAAAAGCTTTATCAAAAGCTTCATATGTTTCCAAAACATCATCTATATCACCAGCAAACATAATTGATATTGATAAACTCATTGCTAATAATCGAAGAATCATAAGTCTAATCTCCTTTTTTGATTTATTGATTGATTAAATCTACCAATCATCCCACAAACAAAAAACCCCACGAATGTGGGGCTTTTTATTGTAGAAAGGGTAAATCTATTTTAATAATACCATCTTCTTAGTCTGCCTGAACTTGCCAGCCTGTATAGTATATAAGTATAATCCTGCTGATACTGGCTGTCCTTGATTATTGGTAGCATTCCATTGGATTGATTTATACCCAGCATCCTGAAATCCATTCACGAGTGTAGTGACTTCACGACCTAATATGTCGTAAATAACCAGTTTTACATTACTCACTTCCGGCAATCCATAATCTATCTTAGTAGTTGGGTTAAATGGGTTGGGATAATTGGGATATAATACAAATCGATTCGGTGACACATTTAAATCATTTCCCAGTTCAACATCAAATCCAAAAAACGCTAACAATCTTCCTGCTAATGCTTCTTTTTCTTGATCATTATAGATCGTTTCAAAAGGGAATCCCATCACAACAACGCGTGCATTTATCTGGCTCCCTGGTACAACACCACTAAATTGTGTAGCCGCAATTAAACCATTGGAATACATTAAAGCAGGCGTAGATCCTCCAATGGTAGTAAAAGCATCCGGATAATTTTCTTCATATACACCATGGTTTCCATTGTCATAATGCAAAGTAAGTCCATCGAAGAGTGTTCCTTCTACCCCATTAACTGTATATGCATTAGCATCGTCCGACCCATAACCCGCCTTCAAATAATCATGAATAAAATCACGATCGGTTGATGAGCCCATATTGTCTAAGTCCCATGCCACTTCCGAACCGGAAACGAATAACCTTCCTCCTTCAGATAAATAATTTTTTACTTTATTCTGTTCCAATACAGAAAATGTTTCATGTTCGGTACTTTCATCCCCCAATAGCCAAAAAACGGCTGTATATTGACTCAATTGAACTGTTCCATCTATTACTGCATCATTGTCGAGCATATCAAAAGAATATCCCCAGGGATGTAACGCTAGCCCCATCCGTTTTGCAAAATTATGGTAAGGCAAGGCATAACTCCCATTCATACGGTCAAATCCATCTACAATTAAAATATCTTTATATTCGTCAGTTTGATACGTTCCATAAATATCCGAAGAAAAACTTTCGGATATGCTATCTACGTCAGATACACTGGTCATTTTAAAAAATAAAGGATTATCACTCTCATTGGAAAATTGAATAGTTGATTCCGAAGATTCAATATCATTTAATAATGACCACCCTGATCCAATGGTATGTTTATAAAGATGAAACCCGGAAATAGATTCCGGGTCTTGAGCTTGCCACACAATTGATATGCTGTCCGTCCATAGAATAGAACGTATATCTGTGCGTGGTATAGTAGCTGGTGACCCTTCCATGCCAACATAATATCTTGGCGTATAGGAAGTAAGTTGACTTAAATTGTAAGTTCGATAACTTACTTTCCAATCAGCGGCAGATGCTTCAACAACTAAAAATGATCCATCCGTATTTCGCATTACAACCATTTGAACATGGCCAACTTTATGGATGGCATCTCCCGGACCTAAATCATTCCAATTATCGTATGCAATGGTAATTTCATCGTCCATCATGGCTGTGGAATAATGAGAAGATAAACTCCAACACCGAGACACAAACCCGGAACAATCCACGCCAACAGCATAAGAACTCACACACCAATTTGTACTACAATCTGTCGCTTTATCTCCGGCATACTTTCCATTATCAATGCCATTATTAAACCCGTCTAATGTATAAAATCCACCCCATTGATAAGGTACATGATAATTTGTTCCCACTTGGATCCATCCTGGTGTTTCCACAGTTACTCCGTTGGGATCGGTAATGGGTCCGCCCGTAATATTTCCAGCATCTGCAACCCACTCATAGTTCACGTATGATTCCGCCATGTCCAATGCTTCTTCCCGGGTGACGGGTGGATAATTATAGGACTCCCTTTCTTCATTTTCATTCGATTCTGGTTCGGGAAAATGATTTGGGAGTGTATTATAATGAACACCTTCTAATAAATGAGGTGGTAAAGTATAAACAGAGTCATCATCTATTCCACCTTCTACTTGAATCCAGCCACTTATTGTCACACCCTTTTCTCTTGTACTCATAATATAGAGATGTCCATCATCATCAACATAAAAGGGAACTTCGATAAATGAATAATCAATATTCGGAATTTGAAATATAGCATGCGTCGCCCCATTTTCATCATATAATCCAATCATTCGTTTTACATCTAATGGAACTTGTTGAATAATAGTTTCCACATACATATAATGTAAACCGTTAGTATTACTTCCAAGATATTTTCCAGATCCAATGATATCTGATTGTGTAATGGTAAAGGACAAACCATTGCCAATGATACTCAATGTATAATTATTTTCACGGACCACAGTTAATGGAGACATATTTTTACGATTTTTTGTACGTATCGATTCTGAAATTGGTTCTTTTTTAACGCATTGATTATCGATAAACGTTTTTCTCAATTGTAATATTGGGTCCGTAATATAAATTTTATTCTGAGAAACTGAAAAAGATGTGGGACCTAACTTAAATCCTGGCACATCTTTTATATTCAATTGATTCTCACCATGGCCCCATGGAATAAATAACAATTCCTTATACATGTATTGGGCTTGAAGAGGACCAATCATTATGAGACACACAGAAATGATTTTAAGCATGGTTGAAATGTACGAAACCTATTCAATGGAAATCCAACTCATATATCTTAATATTCATCTGGAATCCAGGACTTTATATTGAGAGACATTAGTATGGGATAGAAACGTTACAAAAATTTCAAAAAGTCATATAAATCCATTTTTGAAGTAATAAATTATATAATCATCCCACAAACAAAAAACCCCACGAATGTGGGGCTTGATGGTTCGCTAATTAAATAATCTATTTATCATCTGATTCTGTTTTTTCTTCCAGGACACCAGATTCTTTGAGTTGTTTTTCCAACAAAATAACTTTACTAATAGCACCAAGCCCAAAAATAAAGCCGATTATTCCAATTGCTTCCATATTTTATCTCCTATCTATTATCAACTCTAACAGGATGATTTTCACCTATTTTTTTCTTGTAGGCATTTTTATTAGTCATTAAATATATCTTCTATTCCCAGAGCCTTGCTAATCTACGAACAAACCCAAGCGTTGCTCCAAATCCAAATGCTATACCGGCAATTTGTAAATTGCCAAGATACATTGCGATGGAAGCAAGTAAATATGAAGCGAATCTAAACACTCCATAAATTGAGAAATCATTTCTACGTTCTAATTCATCATGTCTTTTCATTATTCTTTTCCTGTTTTTATTTTTTGGATTTATCAGATTTTTTATATGTTTGTGAATAGTGGTAATTTTCCCAAGTAGGTTCAATATATATTTTTGCACCTTTTGGATTGAGATGCAGTGAACCACGATTTTTGAAAAAACATTGTATTAGTTTCGGATATTATTTCACGAGAATATTTTGATTTTCTGCAATTAATTATTTTTTTCACTATAAAATTTACGCATCATCCCACAAACAAAAAACCCCACGAATGTATACGTTCCAATTTTAAAAATAAGTTTAAGATTCATTTTATTCCCCTTTTGGCTTGGTTATCCCTTGAGGGATAAATCAATTTAGAATCATTGTTAAAAAAGTAGGAATTATTTTTGTTCATTAACCCCCGGCTTAAGCCGGGGGTTATGAAACGATAGAGAGACTTAACCGTTTTAACGGTTTATTTGATTAACGTGATTTCCAGAAAAATAACCCAGCAAGAACAAGCATAGCCGCGGAACTTGGATCAAAATTCGCAGCGCCAGTGGCGGCTTGAAATACACCAGTGGCAAAGAACAGTATATTTAGATAAACACCCATGATTATGGCGGGTTGATTAAGATTATCTCCTGCCCAAGTAGGCATCATCCAAAATATTACAGTAAATGCTAACATGGCTGTACCTAAAAATTGTCCCAATGATATTAAGTTTGGTGTAGTTTCCCAACCAGATGTTTGATGGCTTATTTCTGGTGCAAACCACATTAGCACGACCCAAATTGCTAAAAATACTGATTGTGCTCTAAATACATGTGTTAATGTCATTTCATTCTCCTTGTGATTTATCCAAATCTACACATCATCCCACAAACAAAAAACCCCACGAATATGAGGATATTAGATTGAATATACTTTTGTTGGAGAAGTTCTGCCTTTAAGGATTATTTCGCCACTCAGACTAGTTTGACTATGCAATTCTTTTGTTAACGCTATGTATATCTCATGACTAAAAGAGATTTCTGTTTTAAAATCTTTATTTGCTTGCTCTAATCTTGCTGCTACATTTACAGTATCTCCGATAGTACTATATTGACGCATTTCTTGGCTGCCTACGTTTCCTGCAATCACACTTCCCGTGTGAATACCAATTCTCATAGTTATTGAATCGATACCATGGTTTTTCCAGTATCTTGAAGTTTCTTTAACATCCCATTCCTGATTTAATTTTTTTAATTTTTCTTGCATCTTTAAAGAGCATTTTACTGCTTTATTTTCATGACTCTTGAGATTTTTTGGAGCACCAAAAACAACCATAACTGAATCTCCTATATAATTTAAGGTATGCCCATCAAATTCTTTTATCACCTCATGCATTTTGGTAAAATATTCATTTAAGAATTCCAAAGCCACTTCAGGTGACATATTTTCAGTAATTGTGGAATAAGCGCTTAAATCTGCAAATAAAATTGTCACCCACTTATTTTCGCCTTCTAGCTCTCCTTTCTGAGATATGATTTTATCACTTAATGTATCACCAAAATAACGCTTTAAAGTTTCATGCATCAATTGCCTATTTTCCTCAATTGTTATCGATTTTGAAAAGTTCAATCGGCTATTACTTTCTGATTTCCATTTATTAAGAATAAGTAACATGTGCGGAAAAAAATACAGAATAAAATATAATGGGATATTTAAGGTATCATAATTAGTTAATAGGGTTAATGAGGCTAGAAATGGGATTGTAGATGCCAAAACTGAGTATATAAAATTAAATGGGAAAATGCTCATCCAAACAATCGAATTAAATAATGGTATGAAAGCAATATGATGAAAATTTGATAATCTTTCAAAATCTAAATAAAAAAATAACGGCATATTAATTATTGGTAAAAATAAGAGAAATCTTTCCAGGTAATTTTTCTTAAAGTTTTCATTTTTGAAAATTAAGAATAAAGGAAAAGTAATGAATATTATTGGGTTTATTATCGTTTTTAAAGAAATTGTATCTCTTAAAAAAAGACTGATTAGATATAAAGCTGATGCCGAAACAAAAAATATAATTACTTTAAAATAAAATGAACTCACTTTCGTCCATTTATCATCTAGATATTTTTGCTCTAATTCAGGATTCTCAAAGGTGCATTTGATTGTATCTATCTTATAGCTCATCTACAAATCTACACAATCATCCCACAAACAAAAAAATGCACGAGTGGGAGGCTGTAATGTGATGCGGTTAATCATTTAACTTGAATAATTTAGTATTCTCATATATGTATAATTTTTCTCCAGTACTTGGATTGATTTTAAAATTAAAAGGAAATTGAATCTTCAAATGCTTCTATAAACAAATCTTTAAAATAATATATTATTACCCCCAAAATAATAATTCCATTATTGCAACCAGAACCTTTCTTGTATTCTTCAAATGTAACGCCACCAAGAATAATGGCATGACCACCCTTTAATTCTAATCTCTTAACCTGTTTAATAGAAATTGGTTGGAAAGCGAATGCATTTTGTGGTTTAAAATATACTATCTTTCCTTCAATTTTTGAAAATTCACCAAAATATGTAGTACCATCTTTCAAAACTAATTTATCAATTTCATCAGTGTCATTTTGGTCTTTGATTAACTCGCTGGTCTCAGGTTCATATTGTTTTTTTACAACCTCTCCAGTTTCAGGGTCGTATTCTTGCCCCCAAACCAACCCAATAAACAATATCAGTGTTATATACCTAATCATCTCCAAATCTACACATCATCCCACAAACAAAAAACCCCACGAATATGAGGATATTAGATTGAATATACTTTTGTTGGAGAAGTTCTGCCTTTAAGGATTATTTCGCCACTCAGACTAGTTTGACTATGC
>Ga0209709_10000504_pt1 | contig 37425 bp, 17 predicted proteins | sample ArcticOcean_MG_C_2_FD_187435 | JGI IMG/M metagenome (GOLD analysis project Ga0209709, IMG submission 187435) | Marine microbial communities from western Arctic Ocean - ArcticOcean_MG_CB4_136 (SPAdes) (version 2) | ecosystem: Environmental > Aquatic > Marine > Oceanic | place: Arctic Ocean... | reverse complement strand
AAAAATCACCCCCATGGGGTCAAATGTTTTGGGACTTCAAAAAGACCGTTAAAGCCCCTTTGCTGTTGTTTTTTTTATAGGCTTTAAACTTATCAACGCACGTAGTAATCAGGGCTAGATCGAGGTGAGAAGTTCTTGAGATTGATCTCAACTAGCCATATCAATACTGGGTATTATTGCTTTGTAGTGGTACGATCCAGATGCACGGCTGTGTCTATAAATCTAATAATAATAATAATGTTAGGAACTCTCCACTTGAATAGACTAGTTGTCTTAATCACTACAGTTCTTTTTGCCTTCTCAGCGGCAGGGAGGGAATCCCCTGCCCTTATATGGGAAAATAACAAAAGCTTCCCCTACTGGACCGTAGCCAGTGAATCTGCCTATCCAAGTCAAAGTAATAAGGCCTCGCCGCGCCTTCTTGTATCACTTGATGAGTCGATGCTATCCACTCAACTTGCCCTAAAGAGCTCCAAGGCAGCTAAACAGAACATCGTGTACTTCCCAAACTCATCTGGGGAAATGATTGCGTTTGATGTGAAGGAAAAGTCCAACTTCTCTCCAGTACTGGCAGCTAAATATCCAGAGATTAAAGCATATGTAGGTGTTGGCATTGATAATTCCAGTCTTCAAGTTAGATTTAGCCTGGCACCCTCTGGGATTGATGCGTCGATTAACAGCAGCGTTGAGCTTGAAAGCACAGCTATCGAGAAGGTTAGAGGAACTGAGCTTTACGCCATTTCTAGTAACCTGGAGCCGCATGATGAGCACAGTAGGTTCAGCTGCTCAACCGAGGCCAAGCCCATAGCAAAGAGCTTTAAGCAGATACTAAACGCTTCAGCTAGTGGGATAATGTCGAATGGTGCATCTAGCGGGATAAGTTCAAGTAGAACAAGCTTTGCAAATACAAATACCCTTTCTAAATACCGCCTAGCTGTGTCAACTAACGGCCAGTACACAAGATATCACGGTGGCACTGTCGCTGGCGCGCTCGCGGGAATCAATGCCACGCTCACTCATGTTAACGCGATCTTTGAAAGGGACTTCGGTGTCACACTAGAGTTAATTGCTAATAATGACCTAATAATATACCCAGACCCGGCGACAGATCCCTATTCCGACGACGTAAATCCATTAAATGGTGAGCTACAAACCAACTTAGATATAGTGATCGGCTCGGCTAATTATGACCATGGCCATATCTTCAGCGCACTAGCGTGTGGCAGTGGTGGCTGTGGTAATGCAGGTATTATTGGCGGCTTTTGTAATGACATGGCCAAAGGAAGCGCATGGTCAGATTCACTCCAGCCTGAGGGGTCTAACTTTACGAAACTTGTTGCCCACGAGATTGGGCATCAGGTGGGCGCAAATCATACATTCTCCGACCGCTCAGAGGGGACGGGTAAGCATGTTGAGCCGGGCAGCGGGACAACGGTAATGAGTTATGCGGGTATTACTGGCTCAAATAACGTAGCCCTCCAGGGCGATGAATACTTCCACCACGTGAGCATCGAGCAAACACTAGCCTACCTACAAAACCAGAGTTGTCACGTTGACACGCCAAATGAGAACAACCTCCCTGTTGTCGAGGATATACCGGATCGAACTGTACCTATTCTGACCCCTTATATTTTGAGTGGCAGCGCTACGGATGAGGACAGTGATGATGTGCTCAGCTACACGTGGGAGCAGATTGATGATGGCGTTGTCACTAACACTAGCTTCGGACCGAAAAATCTTAGCGGCGCTAATTTCCGATCGCTACCGCCTAGTGGAAGCGGTGAAAGGTATATGCCTAAACTGTCAAGTGTGCTCTCGGGTAACCTAACGCTTGAGAACCCCAATACCCTGTCAATATGGGAAACCCTGTCCTCTGTGCCCAGAGACCTAAATTTTGGCTTTACTGTGCGCGATAACGCGGTTGGTGGAGGTGGGGTTGCGCAAAAAACGATGAAGGTGAGTGTTGTTGACACTGATGGCGCGTTTAGAATTACCTCACCAGCAGATGGGCTAATGTATTTAGCAAATGAGGCCCACACTGTTAGCTGGACTGTTGCAGGGACGAACCTCTCGCCAATGCTAGCTGACAAGGTCACCATTACCTTATCCGCAGATGGCGGCCTTACATACCCCTACACGCTAGCAAGTGATGTGGAAAATGATGGCAGCCACGAAGTCGTTATGCCCGACTATGTAACTACAGATACTCGTGTTCGAGTCCAGCCAAATAATGACAACATATTTTATGCGATCAACAACCAGAGCTTTACGCTGACCCGCAAGGACATCATTCTCTTGAGCGAACAGTATGACTATACAGTTTGTAGCGCGCAGAGCACTGAAGCCTCGCTGACATATGAAACGTCCTCAGAGTATACGGATACCGCAGTACTATCAGCTAGCGACCTTCCCACAGCACTAAGCGTTGGGTTCTCACCAGCGAGTGTCTCGACAGATGGCTCAGTAATTAATGCCACTATTGTAGCTGGGGCTGACATTTTAGCGGGCACGTACCCAATCAAGATTAATGCAAGATCAGACAGTCGAAGCCAATCGCTGCCACTCAGTGTCAGAGCCTATGCAGCTGAGTTCACTCCAATCAAATTGCTAACACCCTTAGATAATAGCCTTCTAGAGCGATTAACAACAACAGTCACTTGGAAGGCGGATGTAAATGCAGATGAATACCGAATTGAGGTATCAACCGAGGAAAGCTTTGATGAGATGTTCTACAGCAGTATTACGGCTGAGACATCCTCTAACATTACCAACCTGCAACCTAATACTAAGTACTATTGGCGTGTTTCTCCCTTAAATCGCTGTAGTAACGGGGGATCTGGAGATGTGCACAGCTTTACAACCTTTGACGTTACAACAGCTGAGGATGTCCCAGTCATCATTCCCGAAGAGCCTGGAACAGGATTTTATACATCGACTATTACTATCTCAGAGGATCAACGAATCACCGATGTTAATGTGCTCCTTGATATGACTGTAAACGATGTCTATGTCCTAACGGCAACCCTAACATCGCCCAATAATACTGAGGTGGAACTATTTTATTATGCTTGTGGTGGTAACGCCGACATTCTAGCCATCTTTGATGATCAAGCCGAGGCATTCAACTGCGATTTTGGCTCTGTACCAGTACTCTCAGGCCGCCTAAAACCACAAAGTGACGCCTTGAGTCGATTTAATGAGCAATCCACAAAGGGAGATTGGGTACTGACAATAGAGGATTGGGCTAATGAAAATATTGGTATAGGCACTATTAATAATTTTGCGCTACAAATAACTACTGAGACTGGCGTTGAATTTGAGAATTATCCACCAATAGCCTTCGACCAATCCCTTACTGCAGCCGCAGGAGAGGAGATCGTAATAAGCCTTAGTGGATCAGACCCCGGGGGTTCAGCCTTAGCCTATCAATTAATATCTGCGGCCGATGGGCGTCTATCGGAATTTTACTCTGAGAAAATAGGCGAACTTGCCAAGCTAAACCAAAATGGTTCCGGTGGACTATTTGAGATGGTCCTTTTCAATGAAGGAAAATATGCCGTCGCCTCTGGTGATTCGGGGCTCTATACTCTTGATATTAGCGACCCAACCAATATATTAGTTTTATCTACCTTTGAGGGTTATTATAACCGAGCGGCTACCTTATCTAGCGACGAAACCAAAGTGTTTGCCGCCACATATGGTGATGCATTTAAAATATATGACATCTCTGATCCGACAAATATTACTCTCCTAGGCGCTTACGACACACCAGGCTTCGCGATGAGCGTTACTCTGTCTAAAGATGAAAATACCGCCTTTGTGACTGACCGTTCAAGTGAGTTACAGATAATTAATGTAAGTGATCCCACCAATCCAATTTTATTGAGCACTTTTTCTGGGCGCGGAGCATATTCAGATGGGGCATTATCATCTGATGGGAACACGCTCTATCTTGTTAATTGGTTTACCTTAGATATTGTCGATGTGAGTGACCCATCATCACCACAATTAATTGGCAGGACCAGTACTCAAATAGATCAGTATGGAAATGACGTAGGCGGATATTCGGATGCGTTAGTGCTCTCTACCGATGGCAAAGTAGCTTACGTAGAATCAACATTGTATGGCCTGATAGTTTTGGATATCAGTGACTCTACGTCTCCATCGGTAGTGGGGTCTATAGATCTAGATATACCCAATTCTCCTGGCGGAGCTAGTAAACTCACATTATCCCCCGATGGGACAACGATATACTTCGCAGGTGATGTAACTGATCTCAAAGTAATCGATGTAAGACGTCCAGCTACTCCTGTACTCGTAGGTACCTACCAAACTATGGGCGATTCCTGGGGCGTTACCACATCAGCAGTAGGCGATATGCTTTATATTTCGCAGGTGCCGCGCCGGAACCAATATGCAGACTCCTCAGGGGTCGTGCTAGAGGTTCTGGATATAAAGAAGAAAGCCGTAACGGCAGGCGATATAGTTAATCCCAATCTTTATTATGCTAGTGCAGCTGAAGCGTCGGGCTATGATCGCTTTAATTTTAGGGTCAATGATGGGGCTCTTGACAGCGCTGAGGCAACAGTTTCGGTGTTTATTACCGATTCTATATATAATGATGGCACCTGGACTTATACTGAAACCAGCAATGACACAATCACAATCACTGGCTGTGTTGGTCCATGCGCCTCGGCTCTAGTCATACCGGAAAAAATTAATGGGTCGGACGTGGTTACCATTTTAAATGGTGCATTTACCGATAGCGGTATCGTCTCAGTGCAGCTTCCAGATACTGTTACTAAAATTGGAAACTATGCCTTCTACAAAAATTCCTTAAAACTACTTACCCTCGGTGCCAATGTAAAAAATATTGGAGCAGGATCTTTCTCTTACAACAACATTTCTATCGTGAGCTTCCTAGGTGATCGGCCTAGTATTGAAGGAGGTGCGTTTAATAAAAACAGAGAGCTTGAGATTATCAGTTATTGTTCAGACAAATCCGATTGGCCGGGTGCGGGTATTTCAAATGGAACATCTACGATAATACCTACCGAGGACTGTAATGCCGCCGTAGCGGCTAATACTTCACTTATCAAGATAGAAGCAGCTGCATTAACCCGCGACACTACCAACCTAACGTTAGGTGATCTCGAAGCTGTAAGACTCCTAAATGAGATTATCCCAAGCTATATTGATCAATATTTAACTTTTATAAGACTGTCATCGTTCATTGGGAATGTATCTGATATACAAAGGATTATCTCATCGGTAAATAGTGTAATGACCGAATGCCCAGCCTCTGCACGTTTTGTTTCTGTGGCTGGAACAAATCCATGGCCCTGGGAGATTAGTTGGTCTCTGATGGGTAATGATCCGGACATTCCCCTTCAGAGTGGCGGAGCGGAGTTCTTGTTGTTTACCTGTGTTGAAGATGGTCGCTACACATTGAATATGTCCGATAGCCATGGAGATGGCTGGGATAATGGCTCTGGTGAAGTTGATACATTTTTCTCTATTTTATCTGGGGATGGTACCGAGCTTGCGAAGGAGGGTCTCGCTTCAGGATTTGTTGGTGTAGCAAATATCAAATTGGGTCAGTACGCAAATGCGGCGCCATCGGCATCAGATCAAAGCATTAAAGTCATCAGAGGTCTCCCAACGGCGATAGCTCTCTCAGCTCAAGACGACGACCTAGATGAGCTCACAAGACGCCTAACGAGTGCTCCGAACTCAGGTTCACTGTATACAAATATATCTTGGACACTTAATTCAAGTTATGTATCTGACGGAAAAGCCTATGGTTTTGCCCTATCTAATGATGAAAATCTCGGTTACATAGCTGACGGTAATGCGGGTCTGACTATAGTCGATCTGAAGACAAATCCCCTCACGGCCCTTTCTTCTTTAGACACCAATGGTTTAACTAGATCAGTCCAACTCTCAAAAGATGGACGCACCGCGTTCGTGGCTGATGGCACTCTTGGACTCAAAGTAGTAGATGTGTCTGACTCGCTAAATCCAACCATCCTGAGCTCGATCGCTGTTGGAGAGTCTGTGTATGACATTGCGCTATCCAATGATGGAAATAAGGCCCTTGTTGCACACCTCTCAGGAGTTAGCTGGGTTGATATTAGCAATCTAGACAATCCAACCCTTGTTGCGACGGTTATCACACCGGGAGATGCACAAAGTATTGTCCTATCTCCAAATAATGAGCGCGCTTACGTTGGTGATGGATTCAAGGGGTTCCAAATCATTGATATCAGCCATCCATCAGTGCTCAAAGTCCTAAGTAGCATGGATACGGATGGTGAGGTCTATTCTATAGCTCTATCATCAGATAGTTCGATACTTTATGTTGCAGATGGATCTTTTGGATTAAAGATCTTCAATGTAGAGATCTCGAACAGTCCCGCCCTCATCGCCTCAATTACAGGTATTGGTTTTGTACGAAGTGTGGAGCTATCAAATGACGGCTTCACAGCCTATCTTGCTACATCTCAGAGTGTGGGCCCTAGGATGGTTAATATAGCCGATCCCTATACTCCTATTTTACTAGCGTCATCTGATGATAGATCTGTAAATTACGTTATTCCATCGCTCGATGAAACTAAAGCTTTTGCCATTATTTCAACCGGGCTCCAGTCACTTGATGTTGGGTATAAAGATCCATTGTCTGTCGGCGACACTCTTTTAGAGACGCCGATTTATCTGTCTAGTGACTCTAATGCTGTGGGGGATGGGTTTAGTTTTGTAGCTAATGATGGAACCGTTGATAGTGGTAACGCTAAAGTTACAATTACAATCCTCGATGATATTGACGGCGATAGAGTCGCCGATAACGAGGATGCGTTTCCAAATGATTCGACTGAATCTATAGACACAGATGGCGACGGTATTGGCAATAATAGTGATTTGGATGATGATGGTGACGGTGTGCCTGATATCACAGATGCATACCCGCTAATAGGACTCAACGGACTTGTAGATACTGATTCTGATGGCATACCCAATAACTGCCCTGCCAGTTGTATTTCATTGGGAATGGTCTCAGATAACGATGATGATGGTGATGGTGTGTCAGATGAGAATGATGACTTCCCCCTTGATGCCTCTGAGAGTTTAGATACCGATTCTGATGGTGTGGGTAATAATGCTGATACTGACGATGATAACGATTCTGTTATAGATGATGATGATGCGTTTCCACTGGATGCTTCTGAGAGTGTAGATACCGATTCTGATGGTGTGGGTAATAATGCTGATACTGATGATGACAATGATTCTGTCTTGGATGGTGATGATGCGTTCCCACTAGATGCGTCTGAGAGCTTGGATACCGATTCTGATGGTTTGGGTAATAATGCTGATGCTGATGATGATAACGATGGTGTGCTAGATGTTGAGGATGAGTTCCCATTGAACGCCGATTATTATCAGGATTCGGATCTAGATGGAATGCCTGACTCATGGGAGGCTAAATATGGACTTGATCCGAATGATTCATCAGACGCATCAAGTGATCTGGATAACGATGGTGTTTCTGCCCTGAATGAATTCCTCGCTGATACACACCCCTTTAACTCAATTGATATTGATGGAAATCAGCAATACGACGCCCTTACAGACGGATTGCTGTTACTAAGAGGAATGTTTGGATTAGATGGGAGTGCTCTTGTAACGGGAACGATTGCCTCTGATGCCGCTTTCACCGAATCAGTGGACATTGAGTCTCGTATTGCAACATTAGGTGATCTTGCCGATATCGACGGTAATGGTGATATTGATGCCCTTACAGATGGTCTACTTACTCTGCGCTACTTGTTCGGTTTACAGGGCGATACGCTGATTAATGGGGTGGTTGCAGGTGATGCAACCAGAAAGACTGCAGAAGAGATTGAGGCGCATTTGGAGACCTTAATGCCTGCGCTTTAAGCCCATTCAGTCAAATCAGGGCTAGATCGAGATGATTCCTAAGACTTCATAAGTCCTTCTATTCGTTATAGACTCTAAGTCACCCATTTGGATAATGTTGAATATGAATAAAATACTAATCCTCGTATCAGTATTACTACTCTTTTGGTCTAATGCCTTCAGTCAGTCTAGTGTAATAACGGAAGATAGTGCCATTGCAAAACTAGAGGAGTTTTTCTACCTTTTGGACGTTAATCGTTATGAGAAAGAAGTCTTCTCTAGGGTAATCACCAAAGACTTTCAAATCTTTGAGGACGGACTAGACCTTGATAGGGAAACATTCCATGATTTCATATCCGAGGCAACAGGCACCATTGTGGAAACAGAATGGGTGCTTTCAAATTTTAAGGTCACACTCAATATGGATTCTGCTCACATCACCTATTACAACAATGGTGTATTCAAAACCAAGACTAATGAATCCATCTATTCCTACTGGATGGAGAGTGTATACATGGTTGTTGAAAACGGAGAATTAAAACTAAAATTCCTTCAATCAGATTTAATCAACAGAGAAATAACTGAGATTACACATGAATAAAATCTTAGTCATCCTTAGTTTGGTTCTTCTTGCGTCACCCTAAGTCATAGTCTCAAATTATGACTCGGAATCCACAAGTTCGTGATCTGTATCTTTTGCCAACCAATAAATTACCACTGGGATCCCAATTATGGTGATAGACCAGAGTAAAGACCAACCGCTTTTACCAATATCGTGCATTCTTCTGCAACCTGCTGCCAAGGAAGGTAAGAACAATATCAAACTGACAACTCCTTGGAATATTTGCCCTACTTCAAGACCCAAAGACACAGTACCAACGATGGTGGCAATCCAACCCACCAGCAAGGTGAACAAATAGAACCACCAATACTCACTTCTAGTTGCCCGACCTTCGAATGTTGCGTACTTACCCATACAGGTTGTAATGGATTCTGTAAATCCCATTTTAATGCTCCTTAAGTTTCTCGTTGATATTAATCATAGCTGAATACCCCATCCAGTCAAATCAGGCTAAGAGGCTTTAGTTTTAAAAAATAAATACAAGTGATAAGCCAAATAATACTGGCCTACAAAAGTAATAAGGATAATCAAACCCACAAAACCAGCATCACCAAGAGTTGTCAAAAAACCCAGTAAATTAATCAAGACATTGTTAGGGACAAAGACTGATCCAAGTATTGATAGAAGAATTAAAATAAGACCAACTGAGATACTTACGAAGTACAACCAGCAAACACTCATTGGGATCAAAAAAAGCTTTTTCATAATTAACTCCCTTTGTTAATCTAATCATAGCTGAATACCCCATCCAGTCAAGTCAGGGCTAGATCGAGGTGAGAGATATGCAGATTGTTGTCGACTCGAGGGTTGAATGAGAACAAGAGTTAGTTGTAAGGCGACGATACTATTAAGTAATCAATAAATAACAGTGGGATATTACTTAAGATAAGTATCAATAATGGAATTCCAATAGCTCTAAAAAATGGTGTAGAGGGAGGAATATTTAGCGAATGTTCGTTTGGAGATTCTTCCCAGTAGAACACTTTGACTGTCCGTCCTGTTAGATATTCTTTTTTAAGCGTTTCAATATTTTCTTCAATGCTTGAAAGAAGACCGAAATGCAGAATTGACCATTCAATGGAACCGAAATATCTCTTACCATTAACTGTATAGCCGTATGTGACTATGTAACCACCGAAATCCTGCGGGACGTAATCAACCCGAGTATAAGTACCCTCAACACTATGATTACCTAAAGTAGTACCCCAGCGCTTTGCATACCTGTCGTAACTCCACAGGAGAATTACCACACTGATTATAACTTGTATGATAAAAATCCAACCTACATTCGCTGTTAGCATACTTATCAACTTTCTTGTAGAGAAACCCTGTCAACAACTGTAGACCTTTCTGTGGTGACAATTCCCCAATCATAGCTGAATAGCCCATCCAGTCAAATCAGGGCTAGATCGAGGTGAGAGACATGCAGATTGTTCTAACTGAGGCTATACGTAACAACAACACTTAACATCATTCTTACCCCCCAAAAGCACTACTTATAATAATGGTGACCTTTAGAAGGTAACTACTTAGGCAAAGGCTAACTTTCACAAAATAACGGCCACTTAATAAACCTTGGGGAATAACGCATGAAAAAAAAAGAGGGCTTACGATTCGATTGGTATCAACCTACTGACGCAGAGTTTATAGACGAGCTAGCAGCGACCGTAATAGATGTCGTTAATGAGAAAAGAAGTACTCGGGGTTTAACCCCAGAGCAAGCCATTGCTCGAGCCGAAGAAGAACAGTTAATCGCCAAGCATCTCATTGGTTCTCTCTATCACGCATACTCCAGTATCACCTCAGACAACTCGCCAACGCCCATAGTTATCCCAAAGGCTAAAGAGTCTTATGCAAAAAACAGCGGCGATTCAGCCAAAGTTAATTACTCTTATCGATACTTGAATAACGTCTATAAGGCACTAATTGAACTCAAATGGATTGAGGTCTCCATTGGCGTTGAGTACACAGGTTACACTCGCGCCTATGCCTCAGGGCAATTAGCTAAAACCTTTAGCCGTATTGGATTAGTTTGGACCAAGCAACAGCCTATAGATGAAAGTGGCCTTGTAGTTCTGAGGGATAGAGAGAAACTCACCTCGTCCACCCCCAATAGTAAAAGGCCAGGCAAGAACAAAGAGTATCGCAAGTTCGACATACCTACTCCAGACTCGCCAGAAGTTCGCCAAATGGCCCGCAACTTACACTCTTACAACGACGTGCTAACCAAGCATTGTGTCTCCTTTAATTTGCCAGACAGTAAAATACTCAAGATAGCCAAAGACTTGGCTGGCCGTGAAGACACACGCAAGATGAGCCTAATTGATTTCTCTAGAACTCAAGTCAGACGAATTTTCTCCAGAGGCTCAATGTCCATTGGTGGAAGATTATATGGTGGCTGGTGGCAGAGTATCCCTAGCGTCTATAGACCACATATCATGATCGATGACCATCTGACCTGTGAGGTAGACTTCAGCACAATCTCCTTGAGAATTATCTATGCGTCAGTGGGAGAATCTATTGACCCTGAGGCTGACCTTTATGACATAGGTCTAACTGGCTGGTCTGGAGAAGATGACCCCAGACGTAAGTCAATAAAAGTCTTTGTGAATGCCATGATGAATGATGAGCGTGGCAACTTTAGACTTCCAAAGACTACTCTTGACTCCATAGGCTTAACTCACGAAAAACTTAAGGCAAAAGTTCTAGACTGCCACAGTAAAATTGCAGAAAAACTTACAGATGGTGTCGGCTTAAGCACTCAACTTTTAGATAGCCAAATAGCTGAAAGGGTTATCTTGTCCATGCTTGCTCACGATATTTTAGTTCTGCCAATACATGATAGCTTCATTGTTAGACGAGGTATGGAGCAACATCTTAAGATGACTATGCAAAACATCTTTGAGCAAGCTACAGGATCAAGAGGCAAGGTATCTACTGAATACTTAAGATCATCCAAGCAATTTGGTATAACTAAAGGTGAAATTGAAGCTGAAATCTTAAAGATTAAAGAAGACCCCAGCTGGGGAATCATAAGTACTGATGACGTATTTAGAGCAATCCTATCTCAAGAGCCAGACAATAATGAAGATTACCTAAACAGCTGGAGAGAATGGTCTCAAGTTCCACCTAAGAGACTTTGGTTATCTGAAAGCCAATATAAAGACGTCATAGATTACTTAAGAAGCCCTTTTAGCCAAACACTCATTAATATCTTATAGAGCCTTTGGTAAAACTAAGGATGCCTGGTGTTTAGTTGTTTCTGTTAGGTAGGTTGTATGGGTAAGAGCCTTAGCTCACTTAAGTAACCATTGTCTTAAGGAGCCGTTATCTAAGCAGCCAATCATAAATGATTATCCTTAAAGACTCTTAAGTGTCCTTAGGAGACCTATAGTTTATTACAAAATAATTACATCTATGTGGCTTAACTAAAGGTTCACTTAGGTCTTAGGTCTTAGGTCTTAGGTCTTATCCATATTATTTGGCTGTATTGGTAGTGGATTAGCCAAGAGTTAACTTAAGACACTATAGATTTCACTTTAATGTTGGCTTCATTGTTATCTGCATAACTAAAGACTCACTTTGGGAGAACTAAAGTCTACTGTTGATTACAGTTTTCTATAGGATTACCCTCATTACCCGGAACAGGTTCGCTAATCGTCAAAACTCCCGATTTTATCAATAGAATCAGTGCCTTATGCCAAAAATAATCACAATATTGTCTTTTATATAACCAAAGAGAAGTCTAGCTTTTCTAAAGATTCGGCTAAAACATTCACTGGTATAGATGACCCATAGCGACCAAAAGTTTCTCCTATTTGTTCATGCCCAAGCAGCTCCCTAATGTGTTCGTTAGGTACACCACTTAGCGTCAATTTATCACGCAATGTATGCCTAAAAGAATGAAAAACCTTAGTGCCCTTAGGAAGCCCTAGAGAGGCTTTATAGCCACTAAACCATTTCGAAGGCAGATGCCCAAGATTAGTGTTGATACGCTTTAGATTAAACAAAAAGCACTCTCTCGAACGCTTATTTACTACATCTAGAAGTCCTAGGTTAATCAGCTCACTATGGACTGGAATCTTCCTAATTGAGCTAGGTGTTTTGACTCTATTTTGAGTGTCTCCTTCTCCGTGGATATCAATATAATGGCAGCCATCAACCACCTTAAAGTCTTGGCCTTTTAGTTGACATAATTCTTCGAGTCTAGCGCCTGTATATAGACCCAAAAGAGGCAGCCAATATTGCCAATCATGGGCATATATTTTGTCTTTATAGATGGCTGTCCCGAAGAGTAATTTAAGGTCATCATCATTGAAAGGACTGCGCTCAGAACGTGCTGAATGGGCTCTCCTGGGAGCAACACCTGAGAATGGGTTATCCTCTCTATAGCCCTGTTTTACTAGCCAATTGAAGAATGAGGACACTCGACCCATGATGTTTCTAACTGTCTCTAAACTAATCGACACACAGCCTTCCTCTAGCAGTTTCTCTAGGGTTTTCTCTCTGCGTTTACCCTTATATCTGTTGGCTGGATAACTGAGCAATGTCTGCTTGTAATCACGGACAACTGACTTGGTTACAGCGGCAATGGGTATGTCTCCTATGACCTCTATAAGTTGCTTAAAGGAGGCTTCATTCTGTGCGGCAGTTCTCACCCCCCAGTTCTCAAGAATTTGTTCCCTCTTATATAAGGAGAAGCCTTGGGACAACAAGAGTGATGACTCATCTGGTTGCACTAACTTGAGAGCATTACCTTTTAGGCGTGTACCGCTGCCTACCATCTCAGAGACTTGCTGCCTTAATGTCTGCTCACAGGTCTGGGGGTTGGAAAAGATAGGGGCTAGTTGGCTGACCTTTTGGAAGGCTTCCATAGGGTCTTTGGTGGCTAATGACTGTCGAATGAACTGGTTATTCCACCGAAGATTAAGGTAGTAAACACCACGTCTATTAATAGTGTAAGGAACTGATAGCTTTCTCATTGTGTGACACCTTGTGTGACAAAGTGAATCCAATTGAAAGCTGGAGAAAGTAAAACCCCTGTAAAAACAGGGGGTTACTTAGGTTTGGTGGAGGCGGCGGGAATTGAACCCGCGTCCGCCAGTCCGCTGCCTACGGCTCTACATGCTTAGTTCAGTCTTTAGTTTTAGTACGCTGCAACCCGACTGACAGGGCGCGCAGTGCACGATTTCGGTAAGTTTTTAGTAAGTCCGCCCCGAACAAGCTTCATTACGATCTCATGAGATATGACATTTGAGCATTCCGCCCCCCTAGGGGTTTAGAATTCTGGACGCATAAGCACGGCTCCAGTCAAACGGCACTACACTGGGGTTTAAGCAGCTAGTGCGTAGTTGTCGTCGTTGGCAACTATAAGTTTGCGACTTTGGATTAACGAGATTGGTCACCATCTCGGCATGCACCGGAGGTTTTGTAACCCGCGTCGAATCCAGAACGCCCCCCTGAGACCCTACTTTAACACAGGATCAGCGTTTGGCGTGTACTGTTATAATAATCGTTTTGGAATAATGAGTCTTATTGAGAGAATGCTTATCGCAGTCCGTTGATATCGTACTGAGAAACGAAGTGCCAAATTAGCTCATTGATGCCCTGCCCTTGAAAACTGAGGTCAAACCACTCATGGCCGCCACCTATAATTTTATAGTGCTCAACTGCAACACCATTGTCACCTTGGCCATACTGATAATGCTCTATGGTCGATCCCTTATCGGTTTCTGTGTTTAATTCGGGGCTAGTCGTGGTGTTATTGAAATTAGTCCAATAATCGAGCGCGCTGTCAACTGAGCTATAGTATTCACTGCCGTTATAAGGCAGCGTTCCATCCGATGTACCATGCATCACGAAAACCGGCATTGGATGAGACGGCTCGACATCGGTAGCTAACATGGTGCCCGAAACCGAGCCAAAAGCTGCTAACAATTCGCTTTTGTGGGAGGCAAGCCCGTAACTCATCATGCCACCATTTGAATAACCCACTGCATATATTCTGTCTAAGTCGATCGCATAGTCCAATGACAGTTGGTTTACCAGGGCCTCTACGAATCCCAGATCATCTGCATCGCTCTTATTATCCAAGGAGGGTAATGATGGATTCCAGTGTGAAGACCCTTCTGAAAGCGTACCTTGAGGATAAACCAATATAAATTTATTGATATGTGATGAATATCGCATGTCAGTCTCATTTAAATAATCCTGCGCCTGCCCACCAAAGCCATGAAAATTGAGCATCACAGGAAATTTTTCTGAGCCGCCATAAGTATTGGGAACGTAAACTACATACGATCGATTATCGCCATCATGAGACATGTTTTTACTTTCAGCTCTCGCAGCACTAGCTATCTTGGCAAATTTGAAGGTCCAATAACCACTACCGTAACCTATCTCAATCGTCATGCTAGTCGCTGTGCTTGTGACTATTTCATAGGTAATTGATTCAGGGACTGAGATTCCTTCTTTATCAAGCTCTCCTGCGTTAACTACTTTTGGTAATCCTAAATGCGCTCCAAGGCCGTTAACAGTGATGGTAGATGCTGAGCTGTCAAATACAAAGGTTGCACTGTTACTGCCATCATGAGGCGCCACTGGGGCAGCACATGCCTCTGAACCTCCTTGCCAGGCCTCTAACCAGGTCTCATCGCCCATGACATTAGCAAAGGATCCATCTGACCCAAATCTAAAGATATCATCAAACAAACACGCTCTGGTTGTCACATCTTCAACATTATTCGACCACCAACCAATATTTCCCGAACTTGGCCCTACACCTAGAGCGCCGGCTTCAGGTAGCAATGTCCAATCACCTGACAAAACCGGGTCTACTTTGACCACTTCTGTCGGTGGTTCATCCGCTGCGGCATCAGTCGGAGTAAATTCAATCCAGTTGATATTAATGCTACCTGATAGGGCATCCAAGCGAAGCGTGTGCTCACCTTCAGATATTGATACCACTCTTCCGGTAACGGTCTGCCATTTTTGCCAGCCGCCGGTATTCGGTACTACGGCGGTATCAACCCACACAGTATCAATTTTTATGTTCAAGCCTGGTTCGCTTCCCCCTTGGCTTGCTACTCGATAATCAATAGCATAGTTACCAGCTGAAGGAATACTTAAATCGTACTCCATAAAATCGCCGTTATCGATATAGCCAACATTTAGCCCACCACCAGTATCTGTGGTTGATTCTGTTTCGACATCGCCCGCAGAGATCCAGTTTTCAGCTTCAATTCGAATTACATCACTAACCGCCGCACCAGCAAAGATGATCTTACCGCCCATGGCCGCATGCACGCTACAGTAGTAAAATAGATTCGTTGGCGTAGACGATGTCACTCTAATAGTGGTTTTACCAGCGACAGATGTATCCACCCCCGCAGTATAGGCAGTCCCTCCACCAAAGGTCCCGTCGCTCGTTGTAGAAAATCTAAATGGATGCCCTGAAGGGTGAGTAAAGGTATAGGTTGTACCCACTACGAGCGTCAATTCTTTCTTTTGAACTCCATCAATAACATAGACATTACCTGTACCATTATTATTTGCAGCAACAGTCACATTAATGGTCGCTGTTGGCGCAGCGTCGTCAGTTTTAACGAACTTAAATTGCCAAACACCAGTGCCATAATCAATTTGCACTGTCATATTTTGACCATTGGTAGAAAAAGAAGTGATTGTGTAAGTAATTGAACTTGGCACTGCGGGAGGGTTTTCTGCAGCATTAAGCTCTCCCTCATTAGTCACCTTAGGTAATCCAAGGTAAGCGCCCAAACCAGTCAGAGTAATTTTTGTATCTGCCAAAGTGTAAGTCGCATCAGTGGCACTGCCGTTGTGAGGCGCAACAGGCAATGCACAGCCTTCAGCCGTCGCACCCTGCCATGACTCTACCCAGGTTTGCGAACCCATCTCTTGAATGAATGAGCCATCAGCACCAAAAATAAAGAGATCATCAAACAGACAGCTTCGAGTTCCGACATCACCGATACTATTTGAGTAACTCGTGAGGTTATCAGCGGAGACTCCGACTGACATTGCGGCCGCGGTGGGGGCTAGTTTCCAATTACCCACTAATTCTGATGCATTAACAGACACAGGTACTGCGCCGATGAAGCGAATATCATCAAAGTAGTAGGTTTCACCAGAGCCGGCAGTATCAAAGTTAAAGTAAATGATCAGCGTGTCAAAAATCGCACTAGCATCCAGTGCTGGAGTCTCCGCAGTATGATTAGCAAAGTCAAAGGTCAGAGTCTCCCAGGCCGCAGCAACCGTCGTGGTTGCATCCGTCTCGACAGAGACAGAATTATCACCTGATTGCTCTAATTTTAACTTCACCTTGGTGCCGATTTCTGGCGACCAAACTCGAACTGTAATACCTGTCTTTGATGCGGTGAGCGGATAAAAGACCTTACCTGTAGCAATTGTTGTCCCAGCCCAGGTTTCAGATACTTCGGTCTCACTGCCTTTTGTCACAGATACTACGGTATTGTTTGTATCGGTGGGATCGGCAATGATGCTGCTTACTGTGCCGCCAAAGTCTATCAAGCCGTAGTCTGCATCTACCGTATTGAAGTCAACGACCTCACCAATATTGAGAACCTTATCAAGTCCAGTGCCATAATCGCTCGCCACGGGTTCCGCGCCTGTTGATTTGGTAAATTTAAACTGCCAGAACCCTGCGCCATAGTTGATCTGTATGGTCATACTCATGCCATCATCCGCTAACTTGGCAACCGTATACGTAATAGATTCTGGCACTGCAGGGGCATCAGCAACACTAAGATCCCCCAGATTAATTACCTTAGCTAACCCAAGATGGGCACCTGTGCCATTAATCGTGATGCTAGTGCCAGATACCGTATATGAGCCATTAGTAAAATCACCATCATGAGGTGCTACTGGTGCTCCACATGCCTCAGGGTCAGTGCCCTGCCATGGTTCTAACCAAGTCTCAGACCCTAACTCCTGAAAGAACGACCCATCAGCACCAAAGGTATAGACATCATCAAATAGACAGGCGCGAGTCCAGACATCTATTTCATTGTTAGACCACCAGGTAAGATTATCAGCCGTTTCACCTACCGATAGAGCACCTGCTTCACGAGAAAGACTCCAGTTGCCAGATAAAGTCTCAACCGATAGTGCCGCTTTCAATTGTTTTACCGTTACTGCTCGCGTCTTAGTGGCTACGTTACCTGCATTATCAGTAGCGGTATAAGTGAGGGTGTAAGTCCCTGCAGTAGCTGTATCAACAGAACCGGTCGTCACCACAGTAACGGATCCATTCACCGTATCTGTGGCTGTTGCTCCGGCATCGCTATAGGTAGCGCCCTGTTCGATGTCTAAGGCAGCATCGCCCGCTAAGGTAATCACTGGTGCTGTAGTGTCAGCCACAGTCACTATGCGGTTTAAAATGCGAGAAACATTACCCTCACTATCAGTAGCCGAGTAACTTAAGGTGTAAACGCCAGCCGTATCAGAATCAATCGACCCTGCAACCGTTACCGTGACGGAACCATCAATAAAATCTTTGGCCGTCGCACCAGCATCAACATAACTAGTTGCCTGCTCATGGTTAATCGTGGCACTGCCATTGAGCGTTATGTAGGGAGCCTGTGGCATTAGAGTACTCAGATAGGTCTCTAAAGCAGCGCTATCGGTTAAAGTCGCTCCATTGCCAATAACCCCTGCAGTTAAGGTATCTCCATCTAAACCAAATAGGTATCTCAGCAGCAGCAACCCATCAGTCAATGCATCAACTTCACCATTGCCATCAATATCACCTGAACTGGTATAAACGGTGGCTAATTCTTGTTCTATATCTGACGCGGTGGTGTATTGAGCATCGCTAGCGACAACGCCACCAATTAGTGCGTCTCCGGTCAATCCAAAAGCATAGCGTAAAAACAATAGACCATCGGTTAATGCATCCGCTCGACCATCACCATCAATGTCCCAGTCCTCCGAGGAGAATGCAGAGCTGAGCATCTCTGACTGAGACGCCATGTAATAGTCTTCCTCAGATGCAATTGATCCACTAACACTAAGAAAGGTCAGAGCAAAAAGCACTGCCGCGAAAAATTTAATTTTAGTCACTTTGAGTTTGATAAAAGTCATTGTAGTCCGGTTATATTATTTAAAGGGCGCCCAGGGCGTTAATAATATCTATTACATTAAACTGAATCGCAACCTATCTGTAAATAAACCAATCACACCTACCTTAATCACCATAGATCATCAATCAGCGGCATAAGGAACGTGCCAAGCACAAGTGGAGGTAGCGAGCAGAATGGATTGCATAAATCACCGCAAAAATTCATCATTATTATAGATCTTTAATGAAAAAGCCAAGCGTTGCTTGGCTTTTTCGACATACACCCTCCGATGAGGATTTTACGATTACATCGTCAATCCAGACTTGTCCGACTTGATCTCCAGCCATATCAGCCTGACATTACAGCTAAATATTAAAGTATGCGTCCGAGTAAATTACTCAGACTCTAAATAATGTATGAAATAATCCGCCGCCAAAATGACGGCTTATTTTCATAGCGGGTTTAGCTGATAATTAATCAACCGTTGTGACTGAGAGGTTGTCAATTACGATGCCAGCGGATCCATAAGACGCTCCGCCAGATCTAAATAGCAAGTAGTAGGATCCCGTTGTGGTTATCGTAAACTGCCCGGGGTTGACGCTTGTATCACAGCCTGCTGCCCTGGCTGATCCCGAGTAGGTTTTGGTCGCGGCACACTCCCATGAATTGAATGCCTTTAACACAGGTTGATCGCCGTTATATTCTGCACCAGCAACGGGCTCTGCTAACCCTATAAAAGCCTCTCCCCAGGCGTCGCTAATATCGGCATAGGTCATATCCATATCAAATTGATAGGTGCCTGGCGCCAAGCTTATTGAGGTATAAATACCCATGTGCTTCCACGACCCCTCCTCTGCTGTTTCTGTCTCAGCAAAGGTTGCAACACCATCCGCAATAGTCACCGCTCCCATGGTGTTTTCCGCTTCATAATGATTAATGACTGTCCAGCCAGTCGTGTCGTCAAACCCTGGGTTGGCAATAAGGTTATCGCCAGAAACCACTGGTGGCTCTGGTGTGGGTTCTGTTTCAGGCTCAGGCATTGGCATGGGCTGGACAGACGAGGTGTATTTTATTTCTGGTGCGGTTTGCTCGCCCTCATCTGTTTGCGAAGATTTTAAGATGTAGGCGTTCCAACCCAGAGCAAAGGCATCTTCATCTGCTTTATTGACACGTAAGAACACATAGTTCCCGATGCCATTGCCCCCATCGTAACGAGCATTTAAATACGCCAGCAACTGGCTGTTAGCTGAGACTGATGTAGTGATCTGTCCTGTATCCGTTGAGGGCATCAGGAAGCTGTCCTGAATCAGTGTTCCCGCAGCCCCGTTATCTGGTGCAGAACTAGCCGGACCAATAAACCAGTCACTCAACAGTAGATCTTGGCTGTCAGAAGCTCTTACCGCCCAAAGGTCAGCCGGAAAATCAAGCGCATCGCTTTTTTGCTCGAGAGTGACCTCAAATTCAGCACTAAGGAATGGATTCGCAATATCCCCAAAGTTAGGTATTTGGAACACCATCATGCCCAAGGTCATTCCAAAATTACCGTCAGAGCCACCGTACCATTCGCCCACATTTAGTTTCCATGATTCGTTGCCAGACAGATTGTCACCGTGAAACGAGAGCGAACTGCCCTCAGCTGTATTGACAACACCATTGGCGGCGCCAGGCGTGTTACCGATACTAGTGCCTCTAGCTTCCAGCATGCCGTCAGTAGCCAGTGAAAACATTGAGTTAGTGCCGGCTTCTGGAGGCTGTGCGGTACCGGCTCTTACTAACTTAAATGTCCAGTAGCCGCCGCTGTATGCTACCTGAACCGTCATAGTATCTTGGCTGTTAGCAACCACTTGGTAGGCAACTGACTCTGGCGCATCAGCGGGATCAGCAAGCTCACCAGCGCCACTCACAACCTTAGGCAAACCAATATGAGCACCAACTCCTGATAGGGTAATGGTTGCCGTATCTGGCTCAAAGACATAACTGAAGCTGCCGCTGCCATCATGCGGGGCAACCGGCGTTGCGCAGCCTTCAGCCTCAACACCTTGCCAGGTTTCAACCCAAGTCTGGTCTCCCATCACATTGGTAAAGGTACCGTCTTCAGCAAAGGAAAATAGGTCGTCAAATAGACAGGCACGAGCCGTCACGGTATCGCTGTCACTCACCCAATAGACGGTGCTCCCCGGTTCTGGGCCAACACTCATAGCCCCATACTCAGGCGCCAGAGTCCAATCACCAACCAATATGGCCTGGGTTAGCGTTATCGGCGCAACATATTCATCTAAGAACGTAACGTCATCCCAGTAATAGGTCTCCCCATTACCAGCTGAGCCAAAATCAAAAAATACCGACAAGGTGTCAAAGGTATAACTAGTATTTAACGCTGGAGTGCCCGTCACCGGATTACTAAAGTCAAAAATTATCACTTCCCACTGATTAGCAACGGTCGTCAGCATTTCAGTTTCCACGGAGTGGGAGTCATCACCCGACTCTTCCAGTTTTACGCGAACCGGCGTTCCTTCGGAGGGAGAATAAATACGGATAGAAATACGCGTTAATGTATCGGTTAGAGGATAGATAATATTGCCACGGGCCATGGTCGTACCCGCCCAAGTTTCACTACCTTTAATGGAGGCTACAACAGTATTAGCGCTGTCAGTGGGGTCAGCGCTAAGGGTGCTTATGTTATTACCAAAATCGACCACGCCATAATCCACAATGGGGTCATTAAAACTAACTATCTCGCCAATATTGAGCACCGAGTCACTACCGGTGCCTATGTCACCCATTGACTCTTCGGTAGTCGGCGTGAATTTCAGCCAGTTTAAGTTAAAGCCCCCCGAGAGAGTTGAAACGCGCAGGGTATAGTCACCTGCCGCCAACTCAACAATACCGCCGGTCACGGTCTCCCATGCTTGCCAGCCACCCGTGTCGGGTACGGCAGTTGAATCCACGAGGGCGCCATCAAGATAAGTACTAACACCTGGGTTGCTTCCGCCTTGACTGGCAGCTCTGTAGGATATTTCATAATTTCCAGCGGCCGAAATGGTAATCTCATATTCCATCCAGTCCCCGGCATCTATCCAACCGACGTTTAAACCACCACCCTCATCTTCTGTTCCTTGCGTTCCAACCTCACCCTCTGGTAATTGAATTGATGAAATATAAGTTTCGGCCTCGATGGTAATGGCTCCATCATCTAAGCAGTAAGCATCATCTGTCTGATTAAATGCCAGCCAGTTAAGGTTAAACGAATCACCAAGAGCATCAATACGCATAGTTTGAGCACCCTCGACTAATTCAACGGGGCGCTTAAACGTTACCCAGCTTGACCAACCACCCGTAGGCGGTACCGCAAAGGTATCGACTAAGGTGCCGCCAAAACTCAAGTCAAAGCCCGCACTGCCGGGCTCACTGGCAATTCGGTAATCCGCGGCATAACAGCCAGAAGCAGGAACATCGACGGCATAGTCGATAAAGTCTTCGGCATCGAAGTTGCCCACATGGTCGCTTAAATCACTGTCGGTAGAGGCGCCAATACTGACGGTACCCTCTGGGCTCGCAATAACGGTAGTCCAGTTTTCAGCCTCTACTTTAATATCATCTGGCTCTGGTGGCCTCCATTCACATCCAGCACCATAGTCGGCGCCACCCTCACCACCCAGTTGAATGTCGAAGTTCATCAGATTCATGTCGCCACCACTGACCACTCGTAACTTTTGCACGCCAGCTTTTAAGGTGACGTCCACAGTTGTATCTTCCCATATATCCCAGCCATTGGTATTCGGCGTTGCAAGGTTGCCAGTTAACTTGACACAGTCCGATTCAAAACTAATAAACCCACCCACGCCACTGCCTGATGCCGTGCGCATTGTGATGACATAATTGCCGGCGGTAGCCACATCTATTGTGTACTCTAACCACTCCCCTTTGTCGAAGAAACCAACGGCGGTGTAACCTTCTGAACTCGACTGAACATCGACCGCTTCGTCCGCCCGATAAGCCTCACCAAGGTTAATCGCACCGTTGTCGTGATAGGCAACGCCCTCACCACCATAATCATAATCTGATGCCCAGATGCGACCATCAGGCGCTAGACTGTCGAAAGGATGATCGCCATTACCGTTGGTAGGCACTGGCATTGGACTGCCAAAAAACGGCCCTGGCGGCGTCTCTGCCAATTCTTCTAAGGGTTCTACCTCGCTGGTATAACTGGTTGCTACTCGGTATGTATTAGCACCATTGCGCTCAACACCTGCCCCAATAGGGCCCGTCAAGCCATAACTTTCACCCTCCGCTGCAGGAAGAGTGCCAATAAGGTGTGCTGAACCACTCCATGGACGCAATGCAAGGTCACCTGTGGGCAATTCAAGCCATTGGAACTTTTGATCAACGCCTATTTTATTGCCTGTTGCGACCAAGACCTGACCATAATCACTCACCGTAAGGTATTTACCATTTGATGCACGCAATGCAACAGAGCCATCATCGCCAGCATCAATAACGACAAACTCATCACCACCAACACCGTCATAATCACGATCATCTGCGATGATTTGATAATACTCATCTAACCGTAAAAAGGCCTCGTCTGCACGGCTATAAAGACCGATAGTCTCATCAAATGTAATCGTGGGTGAACCGCTGGCTGGCCAAGTTGCGGCCGGATTTTCAGGGCGCCAAGTGGTACCAAAAGCATCGAGATAACCCTTAAAACGATCTAATTCAAGATCATTTGCCGCAAGCCATTCAAACTGCGTCCACCCGATATGGTGGCTTTCAAAAATTTCGTTAAAACCTTTTTTGGTATCCCCTGGATAGAATTCAGTACATAGCAAGGCTGGGTATTTAGTGCTCGTTTCAAAGGCATCAATTGTGCTCTCGACTTGGGCAATGTCCCAATAAGCATGAAAAGCGAAACCGGCGTTGTCCCAAATACCAGGAAACTGTTCTGCCAACCCATCAGCACCACTGATTGCCTGCGAACCACCAAAAAACGACATAAACGAGCCAAGTAAAATCATGCTGTCAGGCGCAGCGCTGCGAATAGTTTGGTACATGTCAGCCTGTCGGGTCCAATCTTCCGACGTCCAGTTACCGTTAATACCTGTAACCGGCTCATTATGAGCCTCAAAAATCACATGCGTTTCATCCGCGTACTTAGCAGCATAGAGATCCCAAAATGCTAAGGTCTTCTCCATGCTATGAATAGCACCATTTTCACCATTGTTACCCATGGTAATAATCAGATACATCTTAGCCTCACGGGTTAATGTAACAAGCTGGTCCGCAAGGGCTTCATTCACGCCAACAGGCTCAGGATTTTGTTCAGCATCACCCTCAAGGTACACATGTAATGTGTTAAAGCCATACTCATTGACTAACAGATTCATTTGCGTGGCTGTTGGTACATTAGAGGGCAAGCTACCGTAAGGATCACCGCCATCCAGCGACAAACTTACACCGCGCAGTGCTGTATTTAGGTCAGTCTGAATAACGTTATAACCTAAGGACTGATCAATATGGGGTCGGTCACGAACGATAACATCTGCCAGAGTACGATCTGGAATTTCTCCCAAAGGGCCATCACCGTTAGAATTATCGCTGGCATCAGCAATAGTTTCGGGCACATCCAAAAACTCGTTGCCGTTTTTGACGCCACAACTAGAGATCATTAAAAGACCAACCACTAAGAGTGACGATTTGAGCATTATAGCGAGGCCAGAAGCTAGGTCATTGGCGCGGTTATGTTGCATTTATTTACCCTTTTAGTATTTTTTGTACCGTCGTTACAATCGTTGCCGACTAGGCTGTGATTAGACAAAACAGCGAATTCTTTTATTAATATGGCTGGCTAACCTTCCGATGAATACCATGTTAGGCTCTATTATGTCGACGATCGTCCTGCTAACTTATTCGAACGCATAACATTATCTTTTCCCTTTTTTTAGGCACTTCCATCAACTCTAAACCGATGTTTTATGAAGGCGAAAGACCCTTTTGTCACCAGTTATCTATTTAACTTATTAAGCACTAGAGCGCGTATATTTTTGGCAAGCTCCTCATCTAAAGGGCCCAAAACACCGCGGCCTTCATCAGGTATGTGGGCATGAGTTTCTTCATCGGACTCAAAAATATAATGATTAAAAATACCCTGCCAAGCTTTCCTTTGCTCCGGAGGTAAGTCTTTTATCGTCAGCAGCGCATGGTGTAAAGTATTCATCGGTGTACTCATATAGACAGGAGATTGACGCCACCAATAGTTAACCAGCACGTTAAATGAATCTAGGCTCTCCACGTGATGCCACCACATGCTGGGAATGAATATGGCGTCCCCAGGTTCGAGATCAGCCACCTGTGCCGATTTAATGGCGTTATGGAATTTGGGGTGCTTATCTAAATCAGGTTGACTAAAATCAACGGTGCTAATGGCCTGTCCACCCGGCGCCAGATCAAGAGGACCAGGGTATAAATTGGCAATCTGTTCTGGCGGAAATAAGGTAAAACGCCGGTGCCCAACAACCGAACAAGCAATATTGTCCGGCAGGTCATAATGCGCTGCAATACGCGTCCTGTTACCAATCCAAATACTGGCTAAGGCATCGTTTTCGCCTACTGAAATATCATTGTGTTCTCTGAATCCGGGCAACCAATGGTCGAGCATAGTTGATGCCATATAGATCGTAGGTGGAGCGCTATCATTAGCGTGCTGATGCAGTTTATCCAAAAGCATATTCATGCTGACTTTGAGGGACTGATAATTAAAGCCTGTAAAATCATTATTGTAAAAAACACGTCCTTTGGTGCTGGCATCGCCCAGTGCCACATTGACCGGAGCATCTTGATAAAACTGCAGTAAATATGCACTGGCTTTTTGAGGTGACTCTAACCCTATTTTGGTTAGCGGCCAGTCCGAGACAAGGCCTTTCAACACTAGAGGCTCTGTCGAGGTTAGTACATCAGACGGAATTGACTGCATGGTGCAATGATTCACCTGTTTTATTTTTTTATCGATAGCTAACATAATTACCACAGCTATACGATCGCGAGTTCATGACCTTCATCACTGCAAGTCTGCTGCTGTCGAGTACTCTGTAATTGACCATTTAAACTCCTAATCTATAATGCCTTGGTTACCGCACCCACTATTAGCACCACACATTAAAATGCGTAGCGAGCGCCAACATTGTAACGAGCATGACCAACAGCATATTCACGCACCTGATAACTTGATCGTCCATGGATGCGCTGATCTTCCTCGGTTAAGTTAATCCCTTCTATAAACAACGATAGTTTGTCATTAATTTCATAGCTGACGTTCATGTCCAGTTGATAGTACTCTTCGACAAATAGTGGATCGCGCCCTGCTGATGCCAAGAATTGATCGCGCCAGTTCAAAGCAGCCCTCACCTGGAACCCATTTTTATCGTAGTAGCCCACTAAATTGGCCGTATCGCTCATGCCTGGAACAACCCACTGTTCCTCGTTGAGGTTAATGTCATAGTCCAGATCGCCATCGACAATGGTGTAGTTAGCCTGAAGTCCAAAGCCGGACTCACCAAAAGCATGCTGCAGCATGAACTCCCATCCTTGCACTTTGGTCTCACGCTGGTTAATCGGAATAGTGACGTCAAATATGGCTATTGGGTCTGCAGTTGTTCCTGTTACAACAACTTCAATTTCGTCGCCCTCACCGGTTACAGTGACGCCAGGCTCATTGGCAAAATTCTCTGCGTAGTAGGTGTTGAGATCCCCCAAATCAAAGTCAAACCGAGGGTCACCACCGGTAAGTGCCTCCACCGCCTGGTTGTACAAATCACCATTAATCGGGGTGAAAAGGTTTTGAAATAAAGGCTGGTTTTCAAAGGTGCTGTTGACGATAAAATTATCAACATCTTTAGACCAAAATCCAGCTGAAAAATAACTCCCTTCGTCGTAATACCACTCGAGAGAGATGTCGATATTTGACGATTCCATGGGTAGCAGTTGAGGATTACCTCGCCGGCCGCCGCCGCCATCTGAGCCCAAGTAATCAATAATTAGGGCCCCTTTAAGATCGTTATATACGGGGCGAGTTACCGTTAGACTGTAGGATGCACGTAAAATCAAATCATCGATAAGCTCTATATCGAAATCCAGACTCGGCAAGAACATGCTATAAGCACCGTCGATTTCTGAGAACCCTTGGATAGTTCTGCCATCTTCAGATTTCTGTTGGTAGAGGTTAAACCGGTTGTCAATAATGCTCCATTCCACTCTGTCATAGAGGGGGACTAGCGCTTCAGAATGCACCTTAGTTTGCTCGTAACGCACGCCATAATACAGATTGACCGGCCTATTAAGTACATCGCCAACCCAGTGTGTTTGGAGATAGATCGAATCAGAAGTTTCTGTTGTGATTTCGTCTAAATCAAAGTCATAGGAGGGGCAAAAGCCGGTTAAGCAGGGGCCGCCATCGCCTACGACATCGCCGTGAGCGCCGTCACGTAAAAGCTGCTCAGCTCGATCAATCAAATCTTGAAAATCCCAGGTGAAAAAGTCAGTTACTTGGCGCGGGTCAGCACTGCCATCGATTCCATCAAAGACACCCTCGATGGAATCAACACTTAATAGGTCAGCAATATCGCCCGGCTCTCCAACCCCACTCCAAGCATTACGAGAAATCCCTTTGGATTGCCCCCGATTAGACACCTCAACTCTGGCTACACCAAAGCTAATACTATGGCCTGAGTCAAAATCGTACTGGCCATCAAGTTGAAGTTGCTCGACATCCATACGATTGTTGTAACTACCAAATGAACTTCCAGAAAGCTGCATGTCACTGGCACTGACTTGGTCAATGCGAGAAATCTGATTGTAGGAGTTTCTCTCTCCCAACTGCACTTCTAAAACAGGCATGCCACCAGCAGAGAAATAACCCGACGTAGTGATCCGGTTCAGCGCGGCCACAGCCATCGAGCCGCCGGAGCCGTGCTTGCTGTTGGGTCGCGATTCTCCGCTGGAATCATGATAGTCCAAATTAAGGGTTAGGTTATCGCTCGCCTGCCACTCCACATTAAACCCAATGGATTTGTTTTCATCTACTGACGCATACAGACCCACACCCTGAAGATTGTCTGCAGCACAGCCTACCTGTGTATAGGTTGTGGGCGACCAAATATTGCCTTCCTGCACCCACTCGCTCTCTCTTGTGGCGCAGCCTGGATCAAACCAGGCTGACAAATCCTGATGCTGCGTATTAATCTGATTCTCAGCGTAGGTATAATCCAGTGTCGTGGTGAGCGCCTCAAAAGGCCGCCATTGGAACGTCAATTGACCATTGATCCGTTCACGACGAAAATCATCTAAGTTGTATTGAATATTGGTAGGAATAGCGTAGATACCACCATTAACCTCACTTGGAAAATTGATAGCTGATGGATCTCCAACTGCGATCGATCCCCACTCGGCGGCGGCAGTATTATTGTCTATATCATCCTGAGTCACAAATGACCGACCCATGAAACTCTGCGTGGTGACTGACTGAGTTCCGCCGTCACGCGTTTGACTACTGAGCGACAACGCGATACCAACGGTATCTTCTGCAAAGGTTTGGCTAAACAATCCAGCAAATTCTGGATTGACACTGTTGCCACTGCGCGTACCGGGATCATAAACGCCCTTGGCGCTCACAACAGCGCGCATGCCAGGCATTTCTAATGGCTTACTCGTTTTGACATTAACCACTGCACCAATGCCGCCTGTGGCGACATTAGCGCGACCAGACTTATAGACTTCAACCGCCGAAATTCCCTCAGAGGCAATATTCCCAAAGTCAAACGAACGACCGCCTGTGGTTGGCATTTGACGGCTATTAAAGGTTACTATATTGAAATCAGGACCGAATCCACGAACAGTAATCTTAGAGCCCTCACCTCGATCCCGCTCAATCGCAACACCTGTGATTCTCTGAAGAGATTCAGCCAAATTAGTATCGGGAAACTTGCCTATATCCTCTGCAGAAATACCGTCAACAATACCCTTAGAATCGCGCTTGATATCCATTGAACGCTGTAAGCTAGCTCTAATTCCTGTCACTACAATCTCTTCGATCAGGTCATCTGGATCATTCGACGCATAGGTATTTTTTTGACCCGCTTCCTGAGCATAAGGGCTAGCTGCTAAAGCCAAGCCAATGCTGCCTGCCAGAAACTGTCGCTTAAATTTAGATTCGTGAATCATAGTTCATCCTTACTAATACTACTTCTTTTAGTTCTTACGTACAATTTGCAGCTCGACCTACTTACGCGTCAGTCTAATCCAATTGACATTAATTGCGCCTCCAAGAAAGTCCAGCCGCAATATTTGCTCACCAGCAACCAATTCAACTTCAGCGCTCTGTGTTATCCAGTTCTGCCAATCACCTGTGGCTAACAACTCCTGAGTGTCGACTACCACGCCACCAATAGATGTTTCAAAACCAAATGAATCAACTGCACTGGCAAGACGATATTCGATCAGATAGGTACCCTCAGATGGAATATTAACGGTGTATTCAACAAAGTCTCCCTCGTCGATATAACCTATGTTCTCACCGCCACCTTCATCCGTTGTATCCTCAAGCGAAATACCACTTTCATTGTCATAATCTTCCGCTTCTATGAAAATTTCTGTAATGGGGGGCAATAACTCGAACCAATTCAGGTTTTGATTACCACCAAGAAAATCTATTTGTAAAGTGTAAAGACCTACGACCAACTCAAATTGCTGGGACGTCAGTGTCGTCCAATTTTGCCAATCACCAGTATCAGGTATTGTTTGACTGTCGACCAAAACGCCATCGATGGACACTTCAAACCCTTCACTGCCACCGGCGCTGGCAACGCGATAATCAAGGCTATAAGCACCGATTCCTGGCGCGTTTATGGTGTAAACCAAATAATCCCCAGCACCTAAAAACCCAACATTCTGACCTCCGCCCTCATCTGTTGTGACCTCCAGTCCTGTGCCAGATTCAGCAATATAGTCCTCTGCCTCATAACGAATAGGTTCAGCTTTTGGGGCTCCCTCAGACTGCAAGCCCAACGGTCCTTGTATGCAACTTTCAGAATTGATGCAGGTAAAATTAATATTATCGACCTGCAAATGTGCTTCGCCTTGCACCTCTAAAGCCATCAGGGAGGTGATCTGGGTGACATTTAATGGCATCGGATCACCATCAACTAGTATCGGATTATCCAAAAATTCACCAATAGGTATGCTGAAGCTGAGCCAGGTGTCCGCCGCAGCATCAGCAATATTCAAACGTTTAAATCCTGCATGCACAGGACCAGATTCAAGTCTGATCTCAATGACGTTAGCCGCGGTAACTGCGCTATCAATATAGAGATCAAAATTCAGTGCGGTATGCAGGCCAATCAACTCAACGGCTTCAACACCAACAGTCATACTGGTGGTACCCGATCCGCTAGTAATATCTAACACCTTGTCATGATTCCCTTCGACTACGACCACATCAACATCGATAGCACCCACAGTACTGAGCACTAATTCTTTAATTTCATCCGTGTAATGCCAATTTAGTGGCTGCAAGTCGGAAATTTTGATCCCACTGACCGCATCAAAATAACCATCTGTAAATAGATCCACCACAACCGAGCCCACCGTTTCAATGCGGTCAGACGCTTGCTTACTCACTTTAGTTTTTTCCCTAGAGGCACAGTCTTCAACGCTCGATTCAACAGAAGGATCGCACGTCCAGACCTTAATCTGATCAACAATAACCATTGCTGGCAAGCCATCTCCGCTAGCGGTCAAATCAAATATAACCTGCATGTCTTGGTTGAATGGTCCTGCGTTGTCAGCTACTATGTCACCACCAGAAAGGTTATAAGCCCAGGTGTTGAGTGTATCGACCGTATGCACATGGGTGTCATCGATATACCATCGAATTTCACTGGCGCCCCATTCGATCGCATAGATATGAAAGTCGTCTGCCACTGTGTCTAAAGTGTCAGCATTCATCGTAATACCACTGGTTAGGCCTAAACCATAATGAGCACCTGCAGTCAGCAAGCCCTGATTAGATTCGAGCGCCACCAGACTGTTTTCGCCATCATACATATCTGATACCGGAGCCAACTTAAACGCAGCCGTAACATTAGCGCCTGCAGCAGCTCTGACGCTGGCTTCAACACGACCAAACTTCATGCTACTTAAACCTACCACCGAGGATGTCATGCCATCTTGTGCCGTGATCACTAGATGGCCACCAAAAACACTGCTATTAACCGCCTCCCAGCGCGAGCCATCCAGGTTGTCTGAATTAAATTCATCACTCCACACTAGCTGCCATCCATACTCTTCTATGGCCTCAAAATCATTGGCGACATTAATAGTTAGAGTCGCGGTGTCTGTCTCTCCTGAAGCAGTATCAGTGACCACATAATCAATACTATCAGTGCCAAAAAAGTCAGGGTTGGACGTATAGATAAAGGTACCGTCGGCATTAAACTCAAGCGTTCCATTGGCCATGGCACTGCCAGAGGCTATAGCATAACTGAGGTTAGCACCTTGCTCATTGGCGCTTACGTCTCCTTCAACGGGGCCACCATCTTCGACGGCCTCGATGACTTCACCAACGGCAAACAGTGTACGTACCACATTCTGGTCGGCATCTCCGCCAACGCCACCACCCCCGCATGCCGTTAGACATGTGGCCGCGAATAAATACAGCATCGAAAGGTTTTTATTTACATTCATGTTGGCCCTATATCTCTTCTTATTTTAAGCAATCACATATTACTTTTTACCAAGCTTTAGCGTCAAAAGTATGTTTTCAGACTACATTCTGTGATTCTATCGCCCTCGTCAACATAATGTAGTCTGGAAACATATTTGTGAGCTTAATTTACAAACTATGAGTGCCATTTGCGTCCGTCTAAAGTACTCGGACAAAAGAAATTAGTAGCGCAATTATCGTCTCCTGACACTCCTCACTCAAATAACACTCTGGTATACGCTGGAGGAGGCATGAAATGCCAATCTTGGTCCCAGCAAGGGCAAGAAATAATTGGGAAAAAATAGTAGCCTTAAGCCATACTACTATTATTGCCATTGTGTATAAGCATATGCGTTGAGAGTTCTGGTGCTTTACTCGAACGATAATGCGCTACTTTCAGACTACACTAGTCACTTAGATAGTGCCTGTGGGGCTTCTTCAGCAGTCTACGAACAAAAAGCAAAGAACGCTTAGTTCGAAAAAGAACCTAAAGCCTATTAAGAAAATATAGTCGACAATAAAGTAGCGTGTCGCTAACTATCAAGGACGATAATGGAATCGTTTGAATTCAGCTCAGTACTATTTAATTTTCATGACGTTATTCTTTTAATGACTGCGATGCAGTGCTTATTTTGTTTTTTACTGTTATGTATCACCAGTGATCGAAATGTCAAAAGCACACTATTTCTTGCCCTGTTTTTATTAGCGCATGCGCTAATCCCAATGAATGAACTCATGATGTGGGGTGCTGAGTTTAAAGTAACAGTTCGCAATCTTTTCCCAACCTTATATTTTGTTCCCGCTATCGCTTACTATGTTGATGGCGCGCTGTTATTTTTGTGCTTTAAATCGCTGGCATTTCGTGATTTTTCTCTGACCAAAATCGACTTACTGCACCTACTTCCTCTACTAACCTATGCTAGTTTTATTTGGATGACGTTCTACAGCCAGCCAGAAGCTCAGCGCCTGGATATGATTAATAGCGAGTCGTTTGTTTATAGCGCAAGCTATGTCTATATGGAATTCTTTAGCAAGTTAGTACGTGTTTTTTATGCTGTTGCATGTTTTGTCCTAATCAGTCGATATAGCAGCTTGCTCCAAGACACTAACTCTAATATGGAAAAAATCCACATCTCTTGGTTAAGAGCGCTGGTGATAGGGTTCTCTGTAGTTATGATTTCTGAGACTGTTCTGGCTGGCGCCAAAATTATTAATATCTTTTCAGAGCTCAGCCTGCAGCAGTTTAGCCATATTGGGCTTACCGGCTACTACTTCACCTTTATATTGGTGAACCTATTAGTGTTTACCGCAGTTCGCTACTTTGGCGTCTTTGAGCAAGTCAATGAAGTAACTACAGCTAAAAAAGCAAAGAGCGGCCAATTTTTGCAGCCAGAACTGGCCGCTAAGATTGATAGCGCAATAAGGCACGATAAAATTTATATGGAGCCCGATATCACCCTCGACACCTTGGCCGAGTCGCTAACCATTATGCCTCGCGATTTATCGACTCTGATAAACCGTCACTTTGGTGTCAATTTCTATGAGTTTATAAACCGCTATCGCATTGAAGAAGCCAAGCGAATGTTGACTGCCGAAGATTATAAGGCAACAACAATAACCGATATTTACTTGGAGGTCGGCTTTAATAGTAAGTCTGTTTTTTATACTTTCTTCAAAAAAATAGAGGGCATTACACCATCGCAATGCCGCCAGGCTTCAGTAGCAGTTTAAACAGACACGTAACATTCAACTAGTACACTAACGTCTGCATCGCTCTTGGTGGAATCGTTAACTTGGTCTGCTGCTGGCCAATAAAAAAGTTGTAGGCCACCTCGTCATCCGTTTGGTTCATCACTATCGTTGCCATTTGGTTATCTGTATTAACGAATGAGGTCGCCAACAAAAAACTTCGGCTGCTGCTAGTGCTCATCCGCTCCGCCTCCGGACGAACAAATTTTGAGAAGTGTCCAATATAGTAATAAGTTGGCGTATAAACTAACTCACCCGTTCGGGTATCACCGTGGATGGGTGCGAAACAAAAATTCTGCACATGATTTGGCCCGCCGTTATGATCTAGTAAAATATTCCAATCGGTCCACCCCACCGTTCCTCGATTAAAGTCATTGATCATAGAGTGGCCATAACGCTCAGCATTTGGCCAATACTGATATCGATCGGCGCTAAAGTTTTCATTAGTACCCTCGGTGAAGAGTAAATTTTTAGTCGGGTAAGATTCATTAACCAAGGCGAGGTTATCATGCATAGTTTCGCCGCCAGCCCAAGTCTCATACCAGTGAAAACCAATGCCCCATGCATATTTAGCGGCATCAGGATCCTCAAAAATAACATTGGCGCGGCGTGTAATTAGATCGCGGTTGTGGTCCCAAACAACGATCTTTTTGTCGCCAAGTCCCTCTCGCTCTAGTACCGGCCCAAGATGATTTTTGAGGAAATCACGCTCTTCTTCAGCGGTATAAATCATAGATTCCCAGCGCTGAACCGCCATGGGCTCGTTCTGGATAGTGACTCCCCATACCGGAACATCTTCGGCCTCATACGCTTTTATAAATTTAGCAAAATACTTAGCCCAGGTTTCGTAATACTCAGGCAGTAACTTACCGCCTCGCAACATATTGTTATTGGTCTTCATGAAGGCTGGTGCACTCCATGGACTGGCATAAAAAGTGATCTCACCTCCAGCTGCCTCCATCGCGCGTTTGATGAATGGGAGCCGAAATTCACGGTCCTTATCAATATTAAACGTCGATAATGTCTTATCACCTTCTTCAATATAGGTATGGCTTGCACTACCGAAATCGGAACTATGTATAGACGTTCGAATCAATTTGTAACCAATGCCTTCGTCTTTATCAAAGTAAGCCTTCAGTAATTCTTCTTGCTTGTCGGCAGGTAAGCTTGCAAACACTTCAGAACTAGCATCGGTAATTGCGCCGCCAAACCCAAGAACTTTTTGGTATCGCTTATTGGGATTTACAAACACAGAAACTTCCGCTTCAAAAGGCTGCATGCCCGGCTCTAAAGACAACTGATGAGTCAAGGTCAGTCGCTTGTCTGTATCCTTAGCTGTGGTATACACGGCCACCTGCTGAAGGTCATGTTGGTATAAACTTGAGTCTCTATGAGGCTTCCCAGAATAAACTAAATCCTCCTGACAACCGGCCAACAAAACCGCCAACATCAACCCTACTAATTTCTTTTTTTGCATTAACTTAACATCCATTAATATTTTTCTTCACATATGATGAAAGTGCTATGAATACATATGCATCCATATCACTTTCCAGCTGCGACTATTCTAAAGGCATTTAAAAGGTAAGTTGTCCGAGTAAGTGAGAATGTGTAAACCCGAACCTTTTTTCGCAAGCCACTGTGTAGACCCACCGCGCTAATCATGTTGAAGTTTCTAAATAACCATTGAGAGGATTTAAGCCAGCACTAATGGTCTAGCTTCTGAGGCTACTTAATGTATCGACAAATGAACGCTGAATTATGTATTTCGCGGTTAGGGTCGAATTTAATCCCTGAATAACCTAGACTCTCCATAATTAAAATTATAAGAGACGTAATTATGCAGAGAGGTCAATTTTCTTCGCGCTTAGCATTCATTTTTGCTGCATCTGGGTCTGCAGTAGGCCTTGGTAATATCTGGGGCTTCCCAACCCAAGCAGCAGGCAACGGTGGCGCTGCCTTTGTATTAATGTATCTTATTCTAGCGTTTTTTCTTGCCTATCCAGCACTTATGGCCGAGCTCATTATTGGCCGTCATACTCGAGCCAACATGGTTAGCGCCTTACAATCGATCTCCCCAAGTCAACCCGGTAAAAAGATTGGTACGTTAGTCGGTATCGGGGGCATGGTCACGGCGGGTTTGATTTTAAGTTTTTATAGTATTATTGCTGGGTGGATGCTTGCCTACATGCTTGAGCCATTGACTACAACGTTAGGCCAAGGTCATATAAGCGCGTGGCTAACGACCGATAGTGTGTTCCGTGATGTTGGCTTTGCAACCATTTTTATCGTTTTAACGGTGCTGATTATTAGTGCTGGTGTTGAGCAAGGTATCGAAAAGTGGTCCAGCCGTTTGATGCCTTCCCTATTTATTTTAATGCTTGGGTTAATAGCCTATGTGTTTACTCAAGATGGTGCAATGGCAGGGCTAAAGCACTATCTAGTACCGGATTTTTCACAAATCACAAACCCTAAACTCATCGTTAGCGCAATGGGGCAGGCCTTTTTCTCCATGTCTCTCGGGGTTGGCACTATGCTGGTATATGGCTCTTACATACGGGCCGATGAAAACCTTCCTGTGGTGGGTGCTCTGGTGACTTTGACCGATATGTCTGTGGCCTTTTTAGCTGGATTGCTAGTACTACCCGCCATTTTTGTTGCTCAAGAGTTAGGCGTGCCGATTTATGCAGAGAGCGGTGATTTAATTGCGGGCCCAAATTTGATTTTCCAAGTTCTACCTGCACTGTTCCAAAACATGGGTGCAACAGGACTATTTGTTAGTTTTGCGTTCTTTGTACTAATGTCCATCGCGGCAGTCACCTCCTCTATCTCTATGCTTGAGGTACCTGTCTCCTATGCGGTGGAAGCACATCAGGTTGGCCGTAATAAGGCCACCTGGCTGATTGGACTGATTGTCTTGGGTATTAGCACTGTAATCTGTCTAAACTTCGACTTATTATTTGGTTATGTTGCAGATATATCAACTCAGGTTGCGCAACCACTATTAAGCATGATGCTGTGCATATTTACTGGTTGGATTTTCTACCGTAACAGTATCCTTCAAGAGCTTAAAAACGGCAGTCCTGACGTGGAGCAGGGTTTGTTCTGGAAGATCTGGCCTACGTACGTGAAGTTTTTCTGCCCGCTGTTAATAGTCATTACCTTTGCTCAGGGATTTTAGAGCCCAGACGCTACTCCATTAAGTGCAAACAAAACTCAAGAGTCTTAAATACTAGAGCTATATTCATCATTGACCAACTTACAGCGGTTGGTTAGTGTTGTAGACTATCTATACCGATTAATTTCAACACAACAGGCGAGAATTTGTGAATAAGACAACAAAAGCAATTGATTTTGAGCAGCAGCTAGAAAGCCTAGAGGCATTAGTTGCTTCGTTAGAGAGCGGCGACTTAAGCTTAGAGGATTCTTTAAAGTCATTTGAGCAGGGAATTAAAGTTGCTCGAGAGTGTCAGCAGGCTCTTAAAAATGCAGAACAAAAAGTCGAGCTACTGACCCGGCAAGGTGACGAATTAGTGAGCGCCCACTATAGCCCTGAAGAAGGCAGTTAAAGAGCCTAATGTCCAAAATGAAGAAAACTATTGAAGGTTATATTGCGCGAGTTAATCAGCGGCTAGAGACGGCCCTGCCGGCGGCCGAAGGCCCTACAGAACGGCTATTTTCAGCGATGCGTTACTCCGTATTTAATGGCGGGAAACGTCTACGGCCACTATTGTGTTTTGCAGCTGCTGACGCAGTAGCAAAGGCCGACCATCTTACTGAAACTGCCGCCGCATCGATTGAGATGATTCATGCTTATTCTCTTATTCATGATGATCTTCCGGCCATGGATGATGATGATTTACGCAGAGGTAAGCCTGCCTGTCATATCCAGTTTGATGAGGCCACGGCAATACTGACCGGCGATGCGCTACAAGCAATGGCTTTTGAACAATTAGCAACCATGAACGAAATACCGCCGGCCTCACAGCTTGAATTAGTTCGCCTGTTGGCCAATCATAGCGGTTGCTCAGGCATGGTCGCAGGTCAGGCCATCGACCTTGCCGCCACGGGTGAATTACTGACGCTAGATCAACTAAAGTTTATGCATGCCCACAAAACCGGCGCCTTGATTGAGGCAAGTGTATTAATGGGGGCGGTCGCCACAAGCCAAGCGACGTCACAGCAGCTCGGCGCCTTAACAAAATTTGCTCGTGTTATTGGTTTGGCCTTTCAAATTCAAGACGATATTCTCGACGTTGAAAGCTCTACCGCCCAGCTAGGCA